>Ga0209396_1003484_pt1 | contig 15852 bp, 14 predicted proteins | sample GOMGulsemesocosm_6_FD_184638 | JGI IMG/M metagenome (GOLD analysis project Ga0209396, IMG submission 184638) | Methane-oxidizing microbial communities from mesocosms in the Gulf of Mexico - GOM8C Gulf of Mexico (SPAdes) (version 2) | ecosystem: Environmental > Aquatic > Marine > Cold seeps...
AGGCCAAGTGAAATTCCATTTTTTGACATAGTATCAACCGTAGTCCTTATAATTTTAAGTAACTCGATTGTAGTCCGATAATGAATGTGGCGACACCAGCATTAATGCTTTAGTTCAAATTTTGATGAAAAGATCATAAAATAATTAATACTATAGTACCAAGATCACGACTTAATACTTTTTAGTACTTGTGCTAAGCGATTAACTGCCAACATTAGGTCTGAATTACAGGCGTTGGTGAAGTTTAGTCTGAATGCAGCACCCTTCCCAGCTTCTGATTGGTAGAATACAGAGCTAGGTACAACTGCAACGCCCACATCGAGCATAGCTTTTGCAAGGTTATCTACATTACATTCAGGCAGACGTAGCCAAATAAACATACCGCCTTCCACTGATTCAAACTGACAATTACTTGGTAATTGTGCTGTTAATAGATCCGCTAGATACTGATAACGTTGACGGTATAGCTGTCGAAGGGCATCCAAATGTTTTGGAAAGTCTTCATGTTGCAATAGATCCAACAACACAGCTTGCATTGGTTGACTTGAATGTAAATCAGCACCTTGCTTTACACGCTCTAATGCTGATATCCAAGCTTTAGGACCACTGACAAGCCCTAAGCGAATACCCGGTGTGGCAATCTTAGAATATGAACGCAGTACAATCGCCTGTTCTGGGCAGAAGCTAGATACCAAGGGTAATTCAGTACCCGCAAAACGTAATTCACGGTAAGGGGCATCTTCAATCAGTGCTACGTTATATTGCTGGCACAATTGCGCAACTTTTTTACGAACTTCAAGCGACCAACAAACACCAGTTGGATTGTGAAAATCAGGCACTGCATAGAACATCTTGATCGTTTGATTGGCAAAGCATTGCTCTAATTCTTGTAAATCAGGGCCGTCTTCACGCTGCTGAATACTTTCAATACTTGCTTGTGCTAATCCAAATACCTGTAAAGCCCCTAGGTAACTCGGTGCTTCCATCACCACTTTGTCACCCGCATCTAAAAATGCACGGGCAATCAAGTCTAGACCTTGTTGCGAGCCAGTACATACTAGCGCATCTTGCTCGTCAGATAATTGGTAACTCTCACGGAAATAAGCTAATAAAGGGCCATATCCTGCTGTACTACCGTATTGGAACAACTCCGCACGCGAACTCAATTGTTGAATGCTCTGTTCCATCAGCGCTAAGGGAAAATGATCACCATCAGGTAATCCACCCGCTAATGAGATGACATCAGCTGAGTTAGCGACACTCAAAATTTCTCTAATATAAGATGGTTTAATGGCTTGTAATGATTGCGCTAACTGCATAGTCTATCTCTCTGGTTATTTAATGTTTATTGGTATTAATAGCTAACAATGAATATGATTTAAAGTTTTTTAGATAAATGAACTTTGAAAAGCAATAAAAACGTGATTAATAACGATGTAACTCACATTCATACTACGGATATAAATTTGACATAGCATGTCCATTTATGCGCTTATAGATGTCCGTTTATGCTTTATAAGACTACTATGCCTATAACACCGCTTTTGAACCCATCTTCAAATCAGCAGACCTCACGCATCAACGATGTACTCAATTTTATTCATCGTGATATCAGTGCAGAATTACCTGCACGGCAACTAGCAGAAATAGCCGCTTATTCTGAACAACACTTTCATCGCGTATTTAAAAATGTGGTTGGTGAATCAGTGCATCAATACATTCGCCGTAGTCGTTTAGAGTTTGCCGCTAACCAATTAATGTTTGATACCAGCAGCTCGGTGGTCACGGTTGCGACTAAATCAGGCTTTGCGTCGGTATCTTCTTTTAGCCGTGCATTTAAAGCCACCTTTGCAATGTCACCAGGTGAATGGCGTAGTAAAGACTTAGCCACCAGCACGCCGCCCTATTTACGCGATCCAGAAATTGCAGCAGCTTATTCACGCATTCAAAGTCATGTACTACCTCGTGTACAACTTGTTGAATTACCAGAAAGGCATGTGGCTTATGTTCGCCATCAAGGTTATGGGCGTTCAATTCGCCTTGCTTGGCAAACGTTGCTGGCGTGGGCAAATATGGAAGGCCGAAGTTATCAGCAACAATTTGGCTTACATCACTCTAATCCTGCATTTGTCGGTTTAGAGCAGTGTCGTTATGTCGCTTGTTTAGCAATAGATAAACCACTATTACGCCGCGGCACAGTAAACAGCATGGTGATACCGGGCGGTTTACACGCTGTATTTAAGTTAACTGGGAAATATGGTGAGTTACTGCCGTATTTAAGTAAGATCATTGAGCAATGGTTGCCGTCATCTGGCTTTAAAATGCAATCGACTCCAGCCTATGTGCATTACCAGAAGAACCATTTTTTAGACGATGATGAGCAGTTCGAATTACAATTCTGCTTACCTGTATCAAGCTTCTTTTAATGCTGTTATTTTCAGTGCAGGAATAGAACGCCAGATAGTAAAAAGCCGGAACTTAAATGAATAAGTTCCGGCTTCTCTAATTAGATGGCGGAGGAGGAGAGATTTGAACTCTCGAGGAGCTATTAACCCCTGCTGGTTTTCAAGACCAGTGCATTCGGCCACTCTGCCACCCCTCCGCAGCAAGTTCGAATAATAGGTCAAACTCAGTTGTTTGTAAACATACGTCACAGAATAAATTATAATTTCATTTCAGTCAGTTAAATAACCAACCAATTGTATAAAAACAAAGCGAGCGCTCATTCTTGCAGCTATCAAACCACATTACACTTAAATATCGCTATAAAGATCGATAGACAAAGAAAAGATTGTTTCGTCAGTATTGCTTATCGTAATTTGAGAATTATTTTGAATTTATAACTAAGTGCGGAATAGTGGTGAATAGATAAACGTGTAGAAAGCAAAAAGCCGGAACTTAATTGAATAAGTTCCGGCTTCTCTAAATAAATGGCGGAGGAGGAGAGATTTGAACTCTCGAGGAGCTATTAACCCCTGCTGGTTTTCAAGACCAGTGCATTCGGCCACTCTGCCACCCCTCCGCAGCAAGACGCATACTAGAGGAACTTCAGTTTCATGTAAATACACGGCACTGAATAAATTAAAAATAGTTATAATTCGAAATGACAGTGTTCAACTTACAGCCAAATAGCCTCCATTTAGCGCGGTATAACTTATTTAGCTACTCCAACAAACTCTACTATCGTTGCTTTTTATCCACGATTATTATTTATCCATCGATGTTGCACCAATTTTATGGATCGCAATATCCGCACCATGGTATTCAGACTCTTCATCAAGACGAATACCCACTAGTTTATGTATCGAGCCATAAACCACGAAACCACCGATAAGCGCAATAATAGCTCCCACTATCGTACCAAGGATCTGAGCCATAATGCTAACACCACCTAGGCCACCAAAAGCTTCGCTACCAAATATACCTGCAGCAATACCACCCCAAGCACCACATAATCCATGCAACGGCCAAACACCAAGTACATCATCAAACTTAGGGAACTTATTCTGAACTAAGGTAAAGACAAAGACAAACAGACCACCTGCGACACAGCCCACAACGAGCGCGCCAATTGGATGCATTATATCAGACCCTGCGCAGACTGCGACGAGACCCGCTAAAGGGCCATTATGAATAAAGCCCGGATCTTTATTACCAACCACCATAGCAACTAGTGTACCACCGACCATCGCCATTAAACTGTTAACCGCAACTAATCCAGATATACCATCCAAGGTTTGTGCTGACATCACATTAAAGCCAAACCAACCTACGGTAAGCACCCAAGAACCTAAGGCCAAGAAAGGAATATTTGAAGGCGCAAACGCAATCACTCGTCCATCGCGGTAACGCCCCTTACGTGAACCCAGCACCATGATTGCAGCAAACGCGATCCAACCACCAACACTATGCACAACCACAGAACCAGCAAAATCATGAAATTCAGCGCCAAATGTTGCGCCTAACCAAGCCTGAAAATCATAATTACCATTCCAGATCATGCCTTCAAAGAAAGGATACACAAGACCAACAATCAATACTGAGGCGATTAACATTGGATAAAATTTGGCACGCTCTGCCACACCACCGGAAATAATCGCCGGTATTGCCGCTGCAAAAGTAAGTAAGAAGAAGAATTTAACTAATTCATAACCATTATTCTGAGTGAGTTCATTAGCACTGGCAAAGAAGTCCATGCCATAAGCGATTTGATAACCGACAAAAAAATAAGCCAATGTCGACATGGCAAAATCGGTCATAATTTTAACCAATGCATTTACCTGATTCTTATGCCGAACCGTCCCCACTTCCAAAAAAGCAAAACCGGCATGCATGGCCAAAACCATGATTGCACCCAGCAAAATAAACATGGTGTTAGCGCTTTGCACTAACGTCTCTACTGCACTATTAACGTTTTCCAAGTTTTAATCCCTCTTTTAGTATCAGCGTAACCCCTTCGCTGATATCTCATCCCTGTAATTACATAATCAATGATATTTAATAAACATATCAATTACATTAATCATACATAAAGTAAATATGATGTCTATAGCAGCGCTATCGACGCGATGGAATCAATATAAAAAGGGAGGGAACCTAAAACTAAAAAGCGTCACTTAAATTAAATGACGCTTTTCGTTAAGTATTACGATCGCTGCTAGCGATTAGTACATCTGTAATAACAGGGTAAATACAAACACAGTCACCGCAAATGCAAAACCATAACTCAGTACTTGCTGCCAATCTCGGCCACGCTTAATACCTAAATCATGCAAAGCATGAAATATACGATGTAAGGTATGCCATAGCGGCAACGCAATTAACACCAATATAATACCCGCACCATACCAAGTTGTCGCAAAACCATGCAAGGTTTGATAATTAAAGTTGCCTTGATCTATTATTCCCAACGGAATTAACAGACCGGTAAGCAAAATCATCACCGGCGTTAAAAACGCAGTTAACATGCCACCAGCACCAAACAATCCCCAAAACACCGGTTCATGCGAGCGTACGTAGGTTTTCTTATTCATCTCAGACATAACTCGCTCCTTACAGCATGATAACTAATAGACAAAAAACACTCGCGGCAGCAAAGGCTGCGTAATGTCCCGTGACAATAACTTTGTCATCAAGACGCTTGCCTTTGATCCACAAATCAACGGCTTTAGGCGCTAAAGAAAACCAGGTTATTGTATGATACAGCGCTAACCCTAATGCGATTAGATGCACAATAATCGCAACAGGACTTTGTAATGACATCATCCAAGCATTAAAAGCGATTTCACCTTGGCTTAATCGCAATACGCCCCACGCCAGTATTAAACTATAAATAGTAATAAACACACTACTGCCTTCGCGGATCATGTATTTAGTATAAAACAGTTGTTTCATCCACCAGTCGGTAGGCAGTTCTCTTGTATAAGGTTTACGTTTACTCATTGCTATTCCTCTCTATGTACTGCTCACTATTCACCGCGACTATTCAGGTTCAGGCTTAAACATGCCAATTAGATAATCTTTGCTGCTCTCAACTTTCAATAGCTGAATAGCACCAGCAGGATCAACATCTTTTGGACAAACCACGGAACAGTAACCAACAAACGTACAGCCCCAAACGCCCTCTTCCTGATTAACAATTTTCATCCGCTCTCCAGTGCCAGCATCACGACTGTCACGGTTATAACGTGCCAGTAATGCAAGTGCAGCTGGACCGGTAAATTTTTTGTCTAACGCATACTGCGGGCATGCTGAATAACACAGTCCACAATTGATACACATAGAAAACTTTTTATATTTCTCCATTTGCTCCGGCGTTTGTTTATAAGCACCGTCAGATAAACATTTCTTTTCGTTTGATGTGGTTTTTTCAGGAATGATGTAAGGTTTTATCTCTTCTAACTTCTTAATGAAGTCATCCATGACCACCACTAAATCTCGCTCAATAGGGAAATTAGCCAATGGTTCTAAGCTGAGCGTCTTAGGGTAATAATCGCGTAAGAATGCTTTACAACCAAGTTTCGGTACACCATTAACCATCAAACCACAACTGCCGCAAATCGCCATACGACAAGACCAACGGAAACTGATCGTGCTATCAAGATGATCCTTAATATATTGCAGCGCTTCTAACACTGACATATCGGCTTTGTAAGGTAGCTCAAACGTTTGGGTAAACGGTTTGTCATCCATTTCTGGACGATAACGCAGAATATCGATTTTCATATTTTTTTGAGTCATTATTTTGTCTCCTGCGCTAATTTATCACCAGCAGCGCCATAGGCACGGACTGCAGGTTGGCTCTTGGTGATCTTAACTTCGCTATAATCAATTTTTGGTGCTTTATCACCTTGATAGTAAGCTAGTGAATGTTTCAAGAATTTGTCATCATCACGCGCTTCAAAGCCATCAATACGTTGATGTGAACCACGAGATTCTTGACGTAAAATAGCACTGTGCGCCATCGCTTCTGCAGTATCGAGTAAATAACCCAGTTCAATGGTATATAAGAAGTCTGTATTGAACACGCTAGATTTATCTTCTACCTTGACGTTTTTATAACGCAGCTTTAACTCTGCTAATTTATCAATGGTCTTTTGCATCGATTCTTGAGTACGATAAATACCAACCCCTTCTTCCATGCAATCGCCCATCTCTTGACGAATATCAGCCGGTTTTTCAGTGCCCTCGCTGTGCAGCAGAGCGTCCATGCGCTTAATCACCGCTTCAGCTTGTGCTTTCAGTGGCGCAATAGCTTGATGTTGATTATTGCTGGCATAGTTAGCGGCTTCTTGCCCAGCAAGTTGGCCAAACACAGCAAGCTCGGTCAATGAGTTAGAGCCTAAACGGTTAGCCCCATGTAACCCCACAGACGCACATTCACCAATGGCATATAAACCAGCCAGTGAGGTGGCAGTTTTAGCATTAGTAGCGATACCGCCCATGGTGTAATGCACGGTAGGACGTACAGGTATTGGCTCATGAACTGGATCAACACCGACATAAGCTTTTGCCAATTCACGAATGAAAGGCAAGCGTTCATTGATTTTTTCTTCGCCAAGATGACGTAGGTCTAAATAAATATAATCACCACGTTCACCTTCGACTACCCGGCCTTTCTGCTGTTCTTGCCAGAAACACTGACTAAGCTTGTCACGCGGTCCAAGTTCCATGTATTTATTCTTGGTCTGGCCAACAGGCACTTCCGGCCCTAAACCATAATCTTGCAGATAACGATAACCATCTTTGTTCACGAGTATGCCACCTTCACCACGGCAACCTTCGGTCATTAAAATACCGCTACCCGGTAAACCTGTTGGATGATACTGCACAAACTCCATATCACGCAGTGCGATACCATGACGATAAGCTAATGACATACCATCACCAGTAACAATGCCGCCATTGGTGTTGTAGCTATACACACGCCCTGCACCACCGGTTGCCATGATCACCGATTTAGCTTGGATCAGTTTGATTTCACCTTCCGCGATATCAAGAATCACCACGCCTTGGATCTTGCCGTCTTCAACAATTAAATCTAAACAAAAATGCTCATCAAACCGGGTGATTTTAGGATGCTGAACAGACGTCTGAAACAGGGTATGAAGAATGTGGAAGCCACTTTTGTCTGCCGCAAACCAAGTACGTTCTATTTTCATGCCACCAAACGCACGCACATTGATTGAGCCGTCAGGTCTACGGCTCCATGGACACCCCCAATGTTCTAATTGGGTAAGCTGTTTTGCTGCGTTCTCTACGAAGTATTCGACAACATCCTGATCACACAACCAGTCGCCACCCGAAACAGTATCGTTAAAATGATTATCTAAAGAGTCATGGTCTTGTGCTACCCCCGCTGCACCACCTTCGGCGGCAACGGTATGACTGCGCATTGGATAAACTTTGGAAATAAGGGCGATATCAAGATCGGGATGATTTTCCGCAATTTCTATCGCAGCTCTTAAACCCGAGCCCCCCGCACCAATAATGGCAACATCTGTTTGAATAATTTTAAATTTATGCATTTTCACCCACATCAAAAATTGATGAACCTTGGTTTTTCAAGGTCATTTTAATTGCGAATAACGCGTCGACTTAACACATGCTTAAACACATAATTAAGCCGCTCGTTATGTTTTTTATTGTTGTTATTATTTTAGTTTTTATCTTCAGCTAATTTAGTTAACACGCGCATTAACAATTGAATACGAGGTTCAATGGATTCAAGTAATAAATACTCATCCGCACTATGGAATCCAGCACCAATTGGCCCTAAGCCATCTAATGTTGGGACACCGAGAATGGCAGTATTATTTGCATCCGAACCACCGCCAGCTTCTTTCCAGCTAATCTTAATTGCCAATTCTTGCGCAGATTGTTCAACGAGCGTCATCAATGCTTTCGTTTGTTCGGTAGGCACCATTGAAGGCTTGTAGGCTTCACGCTCTAACTCAATCGACACACCGTCAATGAATGGCGTCTGAATCATGCCACTTAAAACCGTATCAACCTGGTCGTACTCTGCGTTATCCCAAAAACGAACATCGACGATAGCCGTAGCCAAATCAGGCACAATATTTGCGCCTGTACCACCCGAGACCACACCCACATTTAGCGTGGTGCCAGATTCAAAATCGGTCATCGCATTGGTTGCTAAGATCCAGTTCGCCATTTCAGTGATCGCACTGCGACCATTCTCAGGTTCATTACCAGCATGTGCAGCTTTACCCTTAAAGGTCATTTTATAACGCGCCATACCTTTACGTGCTTTAACCAAGCCGCCATCTGCACGTGCAGCCTCGGCAACCAGTACATGCTTAGCCTTCTTAGCTGTTTCTTGGATCCAATCAACTGAATATAACGAACCGGTCTCTTCATCTGGATTCATACACACGCAGATCGATAGCTCATCCAACACCGATTGCTCAATATTACGCAATGCGTAGACCACATTAAGTAAACCAGACTTCATATCTGATACACCGGGACCGTACGCTTTTTCAGTATCTGTTGTCATCGGACGCGCCGCTGCTGTCCCAACCGGAAAAACCGTATCCATATGGCCAAGCATCATCACATCAATGCATTCAGATCCTGGTTTGTTACGAACTTCTAGACCAACACCCGCTTTGCCACAGTCAACACGTTTAACTGACCAGCCGCTCATTTCTTCATATTTAGCAGCCATTTCATTGGCAATAAAATCAATACCTTCAATTGTGTAAGTACCACAATCAACGTTAATAAGTGGGCGTAATTCTTCTAGGTAATCATTTAAAGATAAATTCATTGTATACCTCTTAAAGGATAAAATTCATGACTAACATCGCACCAAATGCATTCAAAACGGAGATGGCGATCATGACTGGAATATAACGACTTTCAGTACCAATCGGTCCCATGACACGTCCCATGTATTGCACTTGAGAACCCATGAGATAAATAGCAGGAGCCAGAATTGAGATATGTGCACCATTCAAAATACCTTGATCAAACAAAGTAATAACCACCCCAACGGCACCACCCATCGACATCCACGCGCCAATCAATACTGCAGCAGCTTCTCCCGGTAGACCAAATATCGCCATGATAGGAGAGAACACAGAACCCATTAAATCGAGTGCACCGGTAATTTGTAACGCTTTGATGATAACGAAGGCCATTAATACATTAGGAAGGGTTGACGTTGTTGCAATAACCCAGCCTTTTTTAGCACCTTCAACAAAGATGTCGGTGACCATAGGTTTTTTCGTTGTTACGTTGCTCATGATGCAGTCTCCTCAATCATTTTTTTGCCTTTATCTTTACTGCTGCCTTCCTTACCTTCCGTGATGTTTAAATAAATACGGAATAGATTTGCGCCAATAAATTTGAATGCGAACATCACGATAACAGCGAGGCCAATAGAAGAAGGCACAGCAACCGAACCGTCAGGGTTGGTTAAAGTAAATAGCACTGCGCCTGAAGAGAAGAAGTTTACAATGGCGGCACCCGCAGTGAATTGAAACATAGTAAAGATATCGGTTTCACGCTTGGTTAAATGCTTTTCATCTTTTAACTGGCGTGTCATTGCAGCACCTGCATCGGTACTTTGGAGTGAAGCAATGAGCGCTAATCCAGAATTACCGGGGATCCCCATTAATGGACGTAAAAGCGGGGTTAATAATTTACGCGCAGCATTTAGGGCCCCGTAATGTTCAAGTACATTAATCATGCCCAGAGCGAACATCACAGTAGGAATTAACGTTAACGCAAAAATAAAACCGTCACGTGCGCCACTACCACCTTTCCCACGAAGCGATGTTGTGGCAACTTGGACACCATCAGTGGTTTCAGATACTGAGTAGGCAACTTTACCAAAAGAACCATTAAGGGTAGTAAAGTCAAATACGCCATACCATTCGTTAGATTTCATCAAACCAGAAAAAAAGACGATTGCAAAAACAAGCGCAATATATCCACCGATCTTAACCTTAGGATCATTTGGTTGAGTCATAAACACCTCTATATAATTGTCAGATAAGAGCAAAATTCGCCAAATGACTAGGTAATCATCAAGCCAATCAAAGGTAATCATTTAGGGGTATTTTGAACGAGTTGTTATTAATATATTTGATTTAGATCAACAAGAACAGCTAAATACAACCAAGGCGTAAATTGGTGTTATATTTTGTGATCGACCTATAGCTGAAGACTTATTCGCTGCTAAAATGGGAATATTTAAGAATATTATCAGTGAGTTATAGAATTGATAATGATAAATCACTTTGATTGTGATTTGTTTAGTAAAATCGCCATTACGCTCTATCAATTCAATATTAGACCAAGCTAAATTGCATTTATAACGACGGATGACATTTAATAAATGAGTGACTATCTCGTCTAAAAAACAAGCAAAGAAAAGAGCGTTAGCATTATGTTAGGTAAAAGGAGGGAGCTTACAAAAAAGCACTAAAACTGCAATTCCAGCTTTGTGCTTTCAACATAATAAAAAACGGCGTTACTTTTCAGTTTTATCGGTGCTGGTTACGCTAAGTGATGACCAAGAATGACCTGACAACACCAATAAACCAGCAAAAATACCTAAGTTTTTAATGAAGTTTTGCATTTCATGCGCGCCTTCAAGACCAGTTAAATTCCAAAAATCATGTAAGTTAACATTAATAACTAATACTAGACCAGCCAATAATAAAGCCACAACAGCAGTATAGCGATTGGCAATAAGCAAGGTAGCAGCCACTATCTGAAATATACCAGCAGCCGCTAACAGCACTGGTACAAACGGCATGTGATGCTTTTCCATTAGCCCGATATGCATGTCCCAAGACACAAACTTCATAATGCCTGGAATTAAGAAATACAACGCCAACATGATGCGGCCAACGGTTAATAATACCTTATTCATCTTATACTTGACCCTTTACGCTAAGTTGCACATCTATATTACCGCGAACTGCGTTTGAATAAGGGCAAACCTGATGTGCTGTCGCCACTAATTTTTCAGCATCCGCTTGCGGTAATGCGAGCTCAATCGCGAGGCTAACTGTTAACGCAAAACCACCCGTCGCATTAGGACCTATACCCACTTCTGCAGATACTGGCGCAGCGGTAATTTTGATTTTCATTTCGCGTGCTACATGCAAGATAGCATTCGAAAAACAAGCCGCATAACCAGCAGAAAATAACTGTTCAGGGTTTGTTGCCGCGCCCGTGCCACCTATTGCTTTTGGATAGCTTAGTTCTAACGATAGCATACCGTCATCTGTTGCTACTTGACCGTTACGACCCGCTGATGCTGTTGCTGTTGTGGTATAAAGTGTTGTCATCATAAATTCCTATAAAATAAACCCAAGTTACATTGCGCGCAACTCAATTGCATTCACTATAGTCCTGACGAAGCACAATTACAACTGAATTGTGCACAATGTATATTTATAATTAAAAACCCTAAATAACAAAAAGCCCCGTCATGAGAGACATGACGGGGCTTTATATAATAAAACAAAACAAAAATTTATAGGCTTGCTACGTGATCAAGCAGCTGTTGGTTATTTGCAACAGCAACTAAACGACCTTGGTTGTAAAAAGCAACATCATTGTTGGCTAAACGTTTGCCAACAATTGATTGCTCACTACCGTCAGTATATGCAACATTGAACTGTAAGCTATCATCACTCAACACTTCCATCGATGTTGATTCAACAGATACTTTGAGGTCCTTTAATGGCGCACTGCGTAGTAAAGGGTCAATATCATCATTTACCTTCATCCATGCTTCAACTGGCGTATCTGCAACAGCGGGACCTTTCCGCGTAATAGGGTTGGTCCCAGTCCAAAACTCAATACTATTAATGAGCATTAAGTCGACTAATGACGTCATCGCATACACAGGCGCTGCTAATACATAGATCCCAGCACGGCCATATCGATTATCAACGGCTTTCAAATTCACGCCCATTGCTAATTGCGTCAGACCCATTTGACCAATACAACCCGTTAACCCAGATACAGATGCTGCGATAACCGTTGCACAGATCAATTTTTTCATTTTCATTTTATTTTCCATTCGCAATTTATAAATATGATTACTTTTAATAAATACGAATTATTTCAATGTCGTATTTATTACTTTTGCTGTGCCGTAAATTGCCCTAAAGCAATACCGACATTACTGTATAAAGTTAATGTATTATCAATTACTTTATAATTATCAGTTTCAGATAATGCAGTTAAAAATTGCGTTTCCAAGTTCATTTGTTGAAAACACAGTTTCTTTGTTGCTAACAATTGGGTCAGATTTACGTTACTCGCGAGTACATCATAACGACCACTAAAACGGTTGCAGCCAGCAAAGCCAACAACCTTGTTATCATCTTGGGTAAACGTTAGGTAAGGCTGTTGCTGAGTAACCTCTGCAGTAATCGCTTGTGTACCTAACACCGACAGCTGCCACTGCGTATCAAACAAAGCCGCTTGCCCGTCATTTTGAGTTTCAGCGCGAACTTGTGACACTAAAATTTCACTTGGCTTCAACCCTTGGTTAGCAAATGCATCTACCTGCTGTGTATTGGTAAATAATAACTGGCCATCAAGGGTGATCTGCGCGCGTAAGGCATAACTATGCTGCGGCTTAATTTGAGCCTCGTTATAACTTAAATTCACTTGATATGGTGGCGCCCCCACAGCTGTAAAGGTTTGCTCGGCAATCACCTCTGCTGGCATATCCATTTTGGACACATCTTCTAATATCAAACTTACTTCCGCACCCGGTGGCAAGGCAATACGCTGTAAATAGAACACATTCGCTGTGATAGTCTGTTGTTGGATAGCGGCTGCTTCCTCTACCTTCGTTGCTTGTTGGTCTGTGGTTGCACAACCACCTAAACTGATTAATAAACCAGTGATAATTGCAGCAGATAATGCCTTTTTACGATTTAGTCGACGTCTATTTTTTTGCATGTAAATAACTACCTTTAAAGAATATGTTGTACTTAATTACTTGAATCTAGCATCACACTCTCGAGATTAGAGCTTACCGCATCAATTAGCAAATGATAAAACACCTAGATAGATAAAGTAATTGAGCCAATATGAGTTAAGAACGATAGAGGTGATAGAGGTATAGTTAAATACAAAATATGAAGACGCTCGACTCAGTAACGCTTAACAATCAGAGACGGCATAGTACACAATTAAATACGCCATACAATAGCACTAAGTATTATAAGGCAAAGAAACCGAGACTATTTCAACATAATACCCGGTCAGATCAACATTAAGCCTCTCAGAAGAAAGGCTTAAAGTTTAGAGTACAGCTTACTGTATTGGAGATGATTCTGGTTTTGGTTCTGGCTTTGATTCTGGTACTGGCACTTGCTCTAGACTATTATCGACTGTTGTTGGCGGCTGTGGGATAGCCTTAACAATTAACTCAAATAACTGCCCTGACAGCTTGTTCAACTCAGGTAAATCTAACGTCGCTGAGAATAAAGGTTTGCCATTATTTTCAATTCTCGCCCGCACAACATACTCACCTTTATTATCAAACAGAGCTGGATCATACTGTAACGAAATATTATAAGGTGGTGGTGTCGTCGCCGCGATTGTTACCTGCCCCAACATTGAGCTGCTAATATCGGTTTTAGAGATATCCTCAAGAGTCACGGTGATCGTAGACGATGCGGGTAAAGCCGTGCGTTCTAAATAAATTACCCGTACTTCTAAATTTTGTTTTTTAGGCGTAACAGCAACCGTATTCACCTGATCTTCAAATACCACGCCCCATACCGGAATATCTTTAATCTGCATCGGCGTGACTTTTAATGGATTTTGTTCAAGCAAGGTAAAATTAGCGGTTTTACCTACGACGATAGAGCCAATTTTATCTTCGAGTCTTAACGTATGCGCCGCATTTATGGTGATGGCTTGCATCGCTTGATAGGCAGTAATACGCTCTTGCTGTGACACTTTATTTAACCCCGATGTTTCACGGTTAACCGCCGTCCACGCTAATGTTAACGGCTCCATAGGCGCCATTGAAAAGTCTGAATGGAACGAAACAGGTACATTATTCTGCATTAAACTATTAACACGCACTAAACTTTCGGCACGCTGGCGGCCTAATCCAACATCCGCATATTTATCCGCTAATGCCCACAGGTAATATGGATTAACCGATGCTTCGATGTCCAATTTAGCCAACTGTTTCACTTGTTTTTTCGTAAAGTAACCCATGTGATGTAAGGTAAATCGATGATCTTCACGCGCTAATTTAGCCTGATCGGCTTGGTTAAAATCCAGTACCTGTTGAATACCTAAATCGCCATTAGCATGCACATGGATCTGATAACCGTTCTGCCAATAAAAACTGAGTTGCTGCTGAAATAGAGCCAAAGGGGTCATCCACTCACCTTCATGGCCATCAAGATAACCGTCTTTCATCTGCATCAGCTGAGAATAAATCGCCCCATCAGAAAATAGCTTCACTTGCTTAGGTAAAAACTTGATGTTGCCGGTATTATATTCAGCTTCTAGCGTTTCCATGAACGCTAACGCTTTGTCGTTACTCTGGCCTTTGGCATTATATAAATAGGTGCCGCTTGGAATTAAAAATACATCGTAAGGCGGCTTTTGATCCATTTCAGATTTTAATAACTGGTATTCCAAATCAAAATTAGAGCTTGGGAAACCGGGTTCTGCGATAGTAGTGATACCATTCTTCAGTACGAGTTTAGACATGATGTTTAACCCTAACTTATAACTTTCAGGGTTAATTAAATCGGATGCAATTTTAGGCACTAATGCTAGCCAGCCACCTTCATAAAAATGGCCTTTATCCCAATTGACTTGTCGGTTGTCAGCAAAGTCTGCTTGCTTAAGACCAAACTTTTTAATCGCAGCATCGTTTAAGAATACTTCATGGAAAGAGCGGTGGATGATCGCAACCGGTTTGTCTGGTGACAATTCATTTAGCATTTCACGGGTTAACTCACCATGCCAAAGTTGATGATAACCCCAAACAAAAAATACCTTATCTTTGTCAGCATTGACATCAATCGATTGCTTTAAACGTTCAAGGTAAGCGAAATGACCAGAAACCCCTTTTTTAACTTCATTAGGTAAAACCCAATCATATGGTGCAATGATTTCATTGGGTAGCATAATAGCAGCAATGGAAGGATGTACGTGCGGTTCGATAAAACCCGGTAACATGGTTTTGCCGCTAACATTAATAAGCTTAGTATTATCGCCACTGAGCTTCATCGCATCAGCTTTAGCACCAATAAAGATGATTTTCTTATCTTTGGTCGCAACCGATTCAGTATAACTAGGCTCCACACCTGCCATAGT
>Ga0209396_1003485_pt1 | contig 15850 bp, 11 predicted proteins | sample GOMGulsemesocosm_6_FD_184638 | JGI IMG/M metagenome (GOLD analysis project Ga0209396, IMG submission 184638) | Methane-oxidizing microbial communities from mesocosms in the Gulf of Mexico - GOM8C Gulf of Mexico (SPAdes) (version 2) | ecosystem: Environmental > Aquatic > Marine > Cold seeps...
AGGGTGAGATTGACCAGCATCGCACCCGCTAATCGCTTCACTCTCTTGCCATTACCCTAGCGATCTCTCTAGTCTTTTTAACATTCGCTCCGCCCATTCTCGATTTTTATATTGTCAGATTTTTAATTCAATATTTTCTTTATTCAATTTTCGCATAAGGCAATATTATAGGAATTTTCGGCATACTCTATGCGTGCATTTAAACATGCGCAAAGTCTCTCATTATATTGACGCTTGTTAGCATTTCAGGAATTTAAAACTCTGCTTTTATTTTAAGTATTTTGCTGACTTTTTACTAAACTTACAAACTAAGGATGATAAACATTGTCAAAATATAATATATTGAAACAAGGTTTATCAAAAAACCAGTCATTACTCAATCGTTTCACATACACTTTACGAGTAGAAATATGCAGTAACCATTAAAAATATCAAGCATCAGTCAGGGGTATTATTATGAGTATTTTCAACCACTTCCAGTCGCGCTATCACTCGACCCAAGAGGAGGTTATTTCATTACAGGATTACCTCGATCTGTGTAAACAAGATCCTAGTGTTTACGCCTCATCTGCTGAACGTATGCTGATGGCCATTGGTGAACCGGAACTGATTGATACCGCACAAGATACCCGTTTAAGCCGAATATTCTCCAATAAAGTAATAAAACTCTACCCCGCTTTCTCCGAGTTTTATGGCATGGAAGAAGCCGTTGAACAGATAGTTTCATTTTTCCGCCATGCCGCTCAAGGCTTAGAAGAAAGAAAGCAAATACTCTACTTACTAGGCCCTGTTGGCGGTGGTAAGTCCTCACTAGCAGAACGTTTAAAAGAATTGATTCAGCACATCCCTTTTTATGCGATTGAAGGCTCCCCGGTGTTCGAGTCCCCTCTCAGCTTATTTGATGTTAAAGAAGATGGAAAAATTCTCGAAGAAGATTTTGGCATCCCTGCACGCTCGCTGAATAAAATAATGTCGCCTTGGGCTGTTAAACGTCTGCACGAATACGGGGGTGACATTAGCCAATTCAAGGTTGTTAAGCTGTATCCTTCGATTCTTGATCAGATCGCCGTCGCAAAAACTGAACCTGGCGATGAAAACAATCAAGATATTTCATCACTCGTCGGTAAGGTCGATATTCGTAAGCTAGAAGACTTCTCCCAAGATGATCCAGATGCTTATAGTTATTCAGGTGCATTGTGTCGCGCGAACCAAGGATTAATGGAGTTTGTCGAGATGTTTAAAGCACCTATTAAGGTGCTGCACCCATTATTAACTGCAACTCAAGAAGGTAATTATAACGGTACCGAAGGCACTGGATCACTCCCTTTTGAAGGCACAATTTTAGCGCACTCAAACGAATCAGAATGGACTGCATTTAGGAATAATAAAAACAATGAGGCATTTTTAGATCGAGTTTACATTGTTAAAGTCCCTTATTGTTTACGAGCCAGTGAAGAAGTAAAAATTTATCAAAAGTTATTAGACAATAGCGCCTTAGCCGAAGCCCATTGTGCTCCGGATACGCTCAACATGTTGGCAAAATTTATCGTACTGTCCCGCCTTAAAGACTCTGAGAACTCCAGCATCTATTCAAAAATGCGCGTTTACGATGGTGAGAATTTAAAAGACATTGACCCTAAAGCTAAATCGCTACAAGAATACAAAGACGCATCTGGCGTTGATGAAGGCATGAATGGGCTATCGACCCGCTTTGCCTTCAAGATATTATCGCGAGTCTTTAACTTTGATAATACTGAAATTGCCGCTAACCCAATTCATTTACTCTATATTCTTGAACAAGCAATCGAGCAAGAGCAGTTCCCCGCTGAAACTCACGATCGCTTATTAAACTTTATTAAGGAATACATTTCTTCAGAGTACGTCGACTTTATCGGCAAAGAAATTCAAACCGCCTATTTAGAGTCGTATTCTGAATACGGACAAAATATATTTGATCGCTACGTGACGTACGCCGACTTTTGGATACAAGATCAAGAATACCGCGATCCAGAAACTGGGGAGATTCTTGATCGTAGCGCGATTAATGAAGAGCTGGAGAAAATTGAAAAACCTGCTGGCATTAGTAATCCGAAAGATTTCCGCAATGAAAGTGTCAATTTCATTCTGCGAGCTCGTGCTAACAATAGTGGTAAAAATCCTTCATGGCAGAGTTACGAAAAAATGCGTTCGGTTATCGAGAAAAAAATGTTTTCTAATACCGAGGATCTATTGCCCGTTATTTCATTCAGTGCCAAGTCTTCTTCTGAAGATCAGACCAAACACGATGACTTTGTAAATAGAATGATTGATCGAGGCTATACCGAGAAGCAGGTTCGTTTATTAGCGGACTGGTACCTGCGCGTACGTAAATCTCAATAAAGTCGTGCTTTTATTAAGGAGCAGCCTATGTCGTACTTTATTGATCGCCGATTAAACGGAAAAAATAAAAGCTTAGTTAACCGCCAGCGGTTTATGCAACGTTATAAAAAGCATATTAAGCAGGCGGTGAGCGAAGCCATTAATAAACGCTCCATTACTGATATGGAGCGTGGAGAGAAGATCAGCATTCCTAGCCAGGATACCCATGAGCCAATCATTAGCCATGGACAAGGCGGCCAGCAACATAGAATTTATCCTGGTAATAAACAGTTTGATGCTGGAGACAGAATCGACAAACCGAAAGGCGGTGGAGGCGGTTCTGGTAGTGGTAAGGCTGGTAACTCAGGCGAGGGCGAAGATGAATTCAGCTTTTATATTAGTAAAGAAGAGTTCTTGAATTATATCTTTGAAGATCTAGCTCTGCCTAATATGGTTAAAAAATCACTATCGACTCAAGACGAGTTTGAAACCAAGCATGCAGGATTTGTTACTGAAGGAACCGCAAACAATTTGTCCATTGTTCGCTCAATGCGTAATGCTCATGCACGGCGCATTGCCCTCTCTGCGGGAAAGAAACGTAAACTAAAATCTCTATTATTAGAACAGAGAGAGTTAGAGTCAAACCCAGATGGTTTTAAAAATCAGGCTCGGTTATTAGCGATTAGTGAAGAAATATCAATACTAAGGTCACGTATTAAGAAAGTGCCTTACTTAGATACTTTTGATTTACGTTATCGCAGCCAAGTTAAGTATCCTGTTCCTTCCAGTAAAGCGGTCATGTTCTGTTTAATGGATGTTTCGGGTTCTATGACTCAAGATGTAAAAGAAATTGCGAAACGCTTTTACATATTGTTGTATTTATTCCTGCAAAAAAGTTACGACAAAATTGAACTGGTATTCATTCGTCACCATACCAGCGCTAAAGAAGTTACCGAAGAGGAGTTCTTTTATTCACGAGAGACCGGCGGTACGATTGTATCCAGCGCACTTAAATTAATGCATGAAATTGTACAAGATCGATATTCTGCGAGCGAATGGAATATTTACGCAGCGCAAGCCTCTGATGGCGATAACTGGGATGATGATAGCCCTCGATGCTCTACCCTATTAAGCCAAAAAATTCTGCCAGAAGTACAGTATTTTTCTTATATTGAAATCACACCACAAGACCACCAAGCCTTATGGCATGCTTACAAAGCACTTGAAACTGAGTGGCCTAATGAGTTTGCGATGGCACAAATAAGAGAACCTAAGGATATTTATACCGTATTTCGTGAGTTGTTTGCTAAGCAAACAAAGGGTAGCCTTAAAGGAGAGCGTGCATGAGCTATATATCAACCGACTCCGAATGGACGTTTGAATTATTAGAAGCCTACGATAAAGAAATCAAACGTATCGCCGAAAGTTTCAAGCTGGATACCTATCCCAATCAAATTGAAGTCATCAGCGCTGAACAAATGATGGATGCCTATGCATCCGTCGGTATGCCTCTAGGCTATCATCATTGGTCTTACGGCAAGCACTTTCTAACAACTCAAAAGAACTATCAACGCGGTGCCATGGGTTTAGCCTATGAGATAGTGATTAATTCCAGCCCCTGTATCGCTTACTTAATGGAAGAGAATACCCTTCCCATGCAAGCGTTAGTTATTGCACATGCTTGTTATGGTCATAATTCTTTTTTTAAAGGTAATTACTTATTTAAAACCTGGACCGATGCCAGTGCGATTGTTGATTATTTGGTTTTCTCTCGAGCCTATATTAAGAAATGCGAAGAGCGCCACGGTATAGAAGATGTTGAAAAAGTACTCGATTCCTGTCATGCACTGATGAACTATGGAGTTGACCGCTATAAGCGTCCTAAGCCGATTTCTGCAGAAGAAGAAGCCCATCGCCAAGAAGAGCGTGAAAATATTTTACAGCAACAAGTGAATGATTTGTGGCGTACGATTCCTAAAGGTCATGAGGAAGAAGCGGAGAAAATGCAGCTGAATTTCCCTTCTGAGCCTCAGGAAAACATTCTATATTTTATTGAAAAAAATGCGCCCTTACTCAAGCCTTGGCAAAGAGAGATCATTCGTATTGTGCGTAAAATGGCTCAGTACTTTTATCCCCAGCGTCAAACCCAAGTCATGAATGAAGGCTGGGCAACCTTTTGGCACTATACGCTTTTACATACTCTTTATGATGAAGGCTTAGTCAATGAAGGTTTCATGCTGGAATTTTTAACCTCCCATACCAACGTCGTTGCTCAACCGGCCTTCGATTCACCTAATTACAACGGTATTAATCCCTACGCTTTAGGGTTCAATATGTTTCAGGATATAAAACGTATTTGCCAAGACCCAAGCCAAGAAGATAAAGAATGGTTTCCTGACATTGCAGGATCAGATTGGTTAGAAACCCTGCATTTCGCTATGAAAAACTTTAAAGATGAAAGTTTCATTCAGCAGTATTTGTCCCCTAAATTAATTCGTGATTTTAAGCTATTCAGCCTATATGACGATGAAGATTCACCTAAATACCTAATCGATGCGATTCATAATGAAAAAGGTTACCGTATGATTAGAGACAAGCTATCTCAGCAATACGATTTATCTTATCGTGAGCCCAATATACAAGTTTGGTCAGTGGACTTAAGAGGCGACCGATCGCTCACTTTACGCCATACCATGCAAAGTAATATTCCATTATCAGACGACAGTACTGAGGTAATAAAACATTTACATTCACTTTGGGGATTTGATATTCACTTAGAAACTTATAGCAACGGAGAAAAAGTGAAAGATCAGTCTTGTCCTAACAACAAAACTGATGATGAAGAGTAAGCGCTACCATGCAATCACAATATCATCACGCTGAATAGATAACTGCTGCGCCGACATGGCTAAATCAGCCACGATAAACTGTGGTTGAACTTGCTTCACTGTTGCCGTCATATCAGTATTGGTTAATTCTATACGAGGCTCTAAATCTAGATTATAAAACGTCCCACTGCGATAAATACTAAACTTATCCCCAGGACGAATACCAGCGCCTGCCAAAGCTTCTATATGTAGCCGCTTACCCTCTGTTTTTATTATCTTAGCCATAAAGGGTTGGCAGCGTAGAGACATGGAAACATCATCAATCGCCCCCGCTAATAGATTCTTTACCGAATGCCCATACTTACTTTGCCAAAAAGCAGGACTTGCAAAGCGGACATTGGCCATTCGATCTAGATTCCACTGGCCCTGTGTCGCATAGGTATTACTAAAAATTAACGCACCACTAAAACCATCATGAACAAAAACATCAATCACAAACTGACGTGCAGCAGGTTCATCATTTAAACCCACTAGCGACAACCAAGTCTCATCACTCTGAGTGCTATCAGCCACGGTGGATAAAGTATCTAAACCACGAACAATGCCTGAAACAATATATTGCGCGCCTAAATTTTGGGCCAGTGTCATAGAAGTGGTTAGATGACGCTGCTGGTTTTGCGTTGACGGTGCATATGCCGGTTTTTCATACAATCCAATATGACTCGCATCTAGTGCATGTATCTGGCCACCGTCATTAAGCGTATTGATAAATACTCGCGCAAGATCTTGTTCAATATTATGTAGCTGTCCCAGAGAAGTTTGCTTCGGTGATACAAGCCCAAAGCCGGTGATCGCAACCGCCTTTCGCAAATTATTACCTTGGCTTTGACACATTTGAACAGGCTTTACATCCGCTCGGATAGCAACGCTATAAATGCCATTTTTCGAATCTTCCCAAAGCACCTCAACGTCTTTCACCTTGCCTTGGCTCTTTAATTTAATTTCATCCTTCTGCATCACCCCTTTACTCATTAGCTGAGTACTGACAACGTGAGCTTCCGCGCGCAGACTTGCCTGTCGCATAGCATCTTCCAATGCTTGCTGACGTGCATGAGCCACACTTCCGGTAATAGGAGCCTGCCCTTCTACTTCAACAACATAGCCATGGACATTTGAAAGTGCAAACCAGCTTACAAATAGTATTAATAAATACCTCATCACAAACGCCTCATCTATATTTATTCAATGGGTAACCAATAAAGGGAACGGCTAATCTATTAAGGGAATTGCTAATCAATAAAGTAATAACCGGTCTCAGGAATTGACGCTTCTTTTTGAATGCGCTTACGCTGGCTTTGAGCAAAGCTAGTCGCGTCGTTCCCTAAGGGCGCACGGCAATCAATATTATATCGCTGGCTGTCCATGGTCTGTAGGCAATTACGGAACCCTTGATCAATTACCATCTCCAAAAGAGTTTCTACGGTTCCATCAGACATAATGTCACTAGAAATGACTCGAGCTCCATGAATATATGTATCGACATAAGTACGGAAGCGGTCATTCTGAACCGCTAAATCTCTGACCGTAGTACTACCTTGTAGAGCTGTTCCATAAACACGCTCTACCATCGACCGGTAAGCATCCAGTTTAGAAGCTCGAATAGCCATTAACTTACTCTGGGCCGGAGTTAATGATTTGTTCGTGATCACGGCCCCATAGCCCACAACTCGAAGCACCATGGGCGCAATAGGATCAACCTCTTGCTGAACGGGTTGAAAGAAAGCTTCAGGCTCGGATGAGATAGAGTCTTCATCTACAAACATGCTAGAGCATGCCGTTAATAATATACTGCTGAACACTATCGCAAGCTGGCTCAATGTTAGTTTTGTCATATTCACTCCAATCGCTCTTTTTACTGATACTTCTATGGCTTGGAATGTTTATCGGCCTTAACTTCAATACATTTAACTTTTTTTATACTTGATATCTTTCGGTCCTGACCTATGGCCGATTAGAAAAGTAATTCAACAATGAATCTAGCATTTGATAAACATCAAATTTATTTCGGAGGTTGATGAATATAATGAATGGAACTTAAGCTCTCATTTTTTATTATTTCTTCTTCTAATTAGAACCTTACTTCTGCCTCAGGTAATCAAAAGGAATCGATTAATTACATAAATTAGCAAAAGTCATCTTCGTATTAGCAAAACAGACATGCAAGAGGCAAAATTATTCACTATGCTAAAGGTATAAACTTGCTATTAAACATTTTGTTCACGCTATACATGCCGTAATTAATAGACTTGGCATCCCTTAAGGACTTGAGGTTATGATCAAACGCGCACTGCTCGCAACCAGCATCATCATGGCATTTGTGCAACAGGCCACTGCGACCCCATTATTACCGATTGATGCTCGTGGTCTTGCCATGGGTAGCACAGGTGTTGCGAGCGCTAAATTAGCCCATGCACCGCAATACAACCCTGCTCTTCTATCGACGGCTAATGAAGAAGATGATTTTGCTATTATTTTGCCTCAGATAGGCCTTGTTGTAGCCGATGAAGATTCATTAGTTGATTCCTTTGATGATATCGTTAACGAAGATTACGCCGATGATGGGACGGGCAACCAAGAGCCTATTATTGATCACTTTGATACGATTTTAACCCAAATCGATAGCATCTTAACCAATGGCCCAAACTCGGTTGAACAACAGATATCCAACCTTGATGCTCTATTACCGACTGAAAATATTGATCCTTTAGCATTTGATACAGCAGCGCTACGGACAACGGCCGCTAGCTTAGATACCTCCATCGGGAATGTTCAACTGCAAACAGCCGATCTCACTCAAACTACGTTTGATTTAACCTCCGAACTAGACACTCTTTCTGGCAGTCCTCTAAGAGGGTCTTTAGGAATCAATGGTGCTATTGCTATTCCAAGTAAAATGTTTGCCGCAGCGGTTTCTGTTTCAGGCTCTGCTTATCTTTCTGGGCGCATGTTTTTCACCGCTAATGACCAAGCACTGTTAAATGATTACGCTGGGGCCATTGATGAATATACAGGAGAAGTTAAGGAATATACCGAAGCAACAACAGTATTAGCCGGCACCCTCGATAATGCTAAGGCCGTCTGCACCGCAACACCCAATTCTCTTCAATGCTTGGCTTTAGGCACCCAAGTAGAAGCCCAACTCGCAACAACTAATAACGAACTAGAAGATCTAAATAGCTTTACTAAATCCAGCGGCAATACGGTTATTATTGGCACGGATGCCAATGGTAATCTCGTTATTACTGAAGACCCTGAACTCACTTCTAGCGTACAAATTATTGCTGTGGCCATTACCGAAATTGGCCTTACCTTATCCAGTAATTTTTCCATTGCGGGTGAAGATATTGCAATAGGCATCACCCCTAAATTACAAACGATTAAAACCTTTAACTACGTCGCAAATATAGAAAGCGAAGAGATAGACGAAGAAGACGTAAAGGAAACAGAACAAGATTTCTCTGACTTCAATATAGATATCGGTATGGCTTATCAATTTGGCCAAGACAAGCAATGGCAAGCAGGCCTTGTCGCTAAAAATCTTTTGAGCAAAGAGTATGAGACTTTCAGTAACGATACAGGGACTACCGCGGCGCCTCAAATAACCACGACGACTGTAAGCCTGGATACTCAAATACGAGCAGGTATTTCCCATACAACAAATTGGACAGTCATTGCCATTGATCTTGATTTAATGGAAAACGATCCTGTAGCATTTGAGGCGGCAACCCAATACGCATCCATAGGCGCCGAATTCGATCTATTTGATACCATACAACTTCGGGCAGGCTATCGTACTAACCTAAGTGTTTCAGATGCTTCTGTTGCTTCTGTTGGGTTGGGCTTTTCTCCTTTTGGCTTACACCTGGATATTGCTGCCATGGCTAACCCGAATTCACCAAAGAAAGAAGCAGGCGCCGCACTAGAGCTAGGTTTGTACTTTTAATGACCCAGCACTAGGTTAATTTCAGCCAATTGAGGAAATTAACACAATTAATAAAATGATCTATACTTACCGTTCTTTACTTTAATAGGTAATCGTATTTAACTTACACGTAAATACCATTACCTATTAAAAATAATATCTACTTAACTGTCGCAAGGATTCAATGACTCCCATGAAAAAAATACTCCCTCTTCTTGGTTGCCTGCTACCCGCGTTATCACAAGCAGCACCTGTAATGACACAACCGGGTTCTTTATTAACCATGGGGACCGGCGCTACACCTCAGTCGGGATTATCAGTAATGTATAACCCCGCCGCTGGCGAAGTCGTGATTGAAGAAGGTGAGAGTTTTCGTTGGGGTTATTTAGCCTCTATTGGCATCGCGGTTGAATTAGGGAATGCAAGTGACTTTACTGACGATGTTAATGACCTTATTGATACATTAGATTCAGAGAATGTAACCGCTGAAGATGGCGACAAAGCCATCAATAATTACAATGACAATCTTCGTCAAAAACTAGGTCAAGAAGGCTATTTTAAATTAGGCGTTCATGTCGTTGCTCCTTTAGCGCCATTTTCTATCCGATCTGAGTTATTAGGCGGTGTATTGTCAATCGATGCCATGGCTGGATTAACACTTAAAGCCTCCATTTTAGATGATGATATTAAAGTTAATGCCATCACACAGAAATTTGAAACGAATACAGCGATTTACTTAAAAAGTGTTGAGTATACTTCCATTGGCCTAGGCTTTAGCCGTGCCATCGACCATGCACTCGTCACTCAATTTACCGATCAGCTAGGCGGTCGTTTCTTAGTGGGTGCCCGAGGTAACTTACACAGCCTTAATCTATCTAAGCAAGTTGTAGGGTTATTGAATATTGATGAAGATGATGAGCTAGGAGATGTTATTAAAGATGACCTTAGTGACAACAAAAAATCTTCATCCGCTATCGGCATGGATCTAGGCCTAATTTGGCAAGCGCCTAATTACCACCTTGGTTTTACCTGGCGCAATGTTAACGAGCCAGAGTTTGAATACGGTAGTTTAGGTAGCGGCTGTACCAGCAAAGAAACTTCAACCTCTATGAGCAATTGCTTCACCGCCTTATATTTCGCGGGTGAAGGCCGTATTAACCTTGATGAAACTTATGTAATGAGCGCTCAAACCAGTGTTGATGCAGCCGTGAACACTGAAAACAAACGCTGGCGCATAGCGGCCTCTTACGACATGCAACCAATGCGCGACCCAATTGGCGATGAATACCAGTGGGCTTCTGTTTCCGCCGCGTATGTAAGCTCATCATGGATCGGCGCACGTGTAGGCTTAAGCAAGAACCAAGCAGGCAGTGAATTAACTATGGCAAATGCGGGCTTGTCGCTATTTGGCGGTATGAATTTAGATGTACGCTATAGCTTGGACACAATTGAAGCTGACGGTAGCTCGATACCTCGCGCATTCGGTATTAATTTAGGTTTTGAAAATAGCTTTTAATTCTCTAACAAGAATTAAACTAAAAAGAATTAATTAAGGAAATATTAAAATGAAACTTAAAAAGAATTTGTTAGCAGCAGCCATTACATCGATTACAGCACTCACTTTATTAGGGTGTGGTACCGAGGATAAGCAAGATCAAAGCCCTAATACCGAAAGTCAGAGATACTCCCTGAGTGGCCTCGCGGTTGATGGCCCTATTGCACGCGCACTTGTTTATTATGATTTAAACGACAACGGCAAAAAAGACTCTTACGAGCCTGGGGCTTTGACTGATAATAATGGTCATTATAATGATTTTCCTGTTTTTGAAGATGGCTCTCTTGTAAGAACAATTAACTATTGTAGCGGCTTAGAAGCCCGTCCAGAATTTTGTCTAGAGCTTACTGAAGATCAGGCAAAGGAGTTCTCTGACGATACAAAATTAATCGTCACTGGCGGCTATGACTTGTATACTGGCGAGCCATTTGAAGGATCATTATCGACCCCGGCGAGTACAAGCTATGCATCTGGCCAGGTTGCTATCACCCCCATGAGTTCAATGATTAACAATGGGCGTCAAGGAGTATCAGATTTATACAATTATTTACTTTCTCTACCTGGAATTGCTAGCGCGTTCGGGGACAGCGCACTTACTCCGGAAAATTTAGCTAATCTTAACTTCCTTGAAAGTGAAGAAAAATTCATTGCACCCGCTTTTGCAGTCACATATCGTTTGCATAAGTACGTATCCGTTATTGAAGACTGGGTAAAAGAACAGTCTGTTTACTCAGAAATAAAAGATGGCGAAAACATAAACTCTGATATTAGCGGACTTATTTATCAAGAGTATGAAGATTTAAATAATGCAGACTTTACAACAGCTTGGAGCAGCATTCTTACAAAGATTGATGCCTTGTATGTTAAGGCGGGCTTAACAGCACCAACGGCTCCTGATGCATCCGCATTAATACAGTATCTAGCTGACATCAAGACAGCCACCGAAAAATCTTTTGGTATTACACCTCATCTTGGCAGCGAATTAACCTTCGCAAATGTTAAAGGTCGCACCCGCGGTGTTGAAGTGGTTGTACTTAAAGTTATACGTGGCGCTCCTCATGCATCATCCATAACAGCTCTCGATGATGACAGCTATTTAACCAGCCTAGAGGGAGCTACAGGCACGACTGATGCAGACGGCAAGGTTACTGAGGAGAAGGGAAGTTTCAACTTCACTCAACTGGTAGAAGCTGAAGGAACGTCTGCTGAAATCATAGCAGCAGCTAATAGCGCTAAAAATACCACTGGCAGCAGCTTAAGCAGTGACCTTGCTGGCAAGATGCTAGATTTTGAAGACGATGGCACTGACGAAAACAAGAAAGCTAAAGCCGCTATATTCTTTACGGGTGCCGAAGGTGCAACCCGTGGAGATATCCACTTATGCCTTAAATATCTTGAGAAAAAGAATAGTACTGGTGACTTTAGCGACGATAACTTAAGCAGCGAGAGTTTAAAGGGTGACTACATTGCTGGTACTTGGGAAACGTTAGCCGCACTGAACAATACAGTAATGCTTCGCTTAGATTACTTAGGTGGCCGCTCTGCTGTATTGAAGAAGATTGGTCTTACTGGTAATACCGATCCAGGATTAGCAGGTGAGACTGAATACCGTTTTGACTTTAATGGTGAGACAGCTAAGTTCTCCAGTACGGAAGGTTTTAACCCTACCGGTGATACACCTGTTATCACTTCAAGTCCTGATTGCAAGACCTACATTGACACACCCACTGCAAGCTAAATAATAGAACTTATTTAGACTCTAAGCCTAAAAAGCCTTAATCTTCGGATTAGGGCTTTTTTTTGCTCTGTTAATTTACTTTTATTTAAATGGTTCATGATGCAAATTTATCTTGTCGGTGGCGCCGTGCGCGATGCCCTGCTCAATATTAAGATCAAAGATAAGGATTGGGTCGTTGTCGGCAGCACACCGACCGAGCTGATCAATCTAGGCTATAGCCAAGTTGGCGCTGACTTTCCCGTTTTCTTGCACCCTAAAACAAAAGAAGAACACGCCCTTGCCCGCACTGAACGAAAATCGGGCAGTGGCTATCAAGGCTTTATCTGCGATTTCAATCCAGACATCACTTTAGAAGAAGATTTATTACGTCGAGACCTAACCATCAATGCCATGGCACAAAACGATGATGGCAGCCTTGTCGATCCCTACAATGGCCAACAAGACATAGAAAACAAGAAACTGAGACATGTCTCCGATGCTTTTTCTGAAGATCCTCTAAGAGTCTTACGGGTAGCCCGCTTTGCCGCTCGTTTTGCTCACCTAGGCTTTACCATTGCCGATGAAACCCTAGCATTAATGCAAAAAATTGCCGCCAGTGGAGAGCTAAATCATTTAACTCCAGAACGAGTTTGGCAAGAAACTGAACGTGCCTTGGGTGAGTCACAGCCTTGGGTATATTTTCAAGTATTACGCGACTGCAATGCATTAGAAATCATATTCCCAGAACTAGACCAATTGTTCGGTATTCCTCAACCCGAAAAGCACCACCCAGAAATCGATTGTGGTATTCATACCCTAATGGTTCTAGAGCAAGCAAGTCGCCTCAGCACTGATGTTAGTATTCGCTGGGCGAGCCTATTGCACGACCTGGGTAAAGGACTAACTCAAGATGAGTTATTACCCAGCCATCATGGCCATGAACAGTCAGGTGAAATATTAGTTATTGAATTAAACCAACGACTAAAAACCCCGAACGACTTTAAGGATTTATCAAGACTGGTTTGTGTTTACCATACTCATATCCATAGAGCCTTTGAATTAAACCCGAAAACGCTGCTTAAAGTTTTTAATAAGATTGATTTATGGCGCAAGCCAGAACGTTTGCAACAGATATTGATCGCATGCAAAGCGGATAGCCGAGGTCGCACAGGCTTTGAAGAGGTTGAATATTCTCAAGTGGAATACATTACTGAAATCGCAAATGCCTGTTTAAGCGTAACAGCCAAACAATTTGTTGAACAAGGTATTACGGGGAAAGCAATTGGCGAAGCGATAGCTAAAAAACGACTTGGAGTTATTGCACAGCTTTCTAGAAGCTAAAAAAGAATTCACCACAGAAGGCACAGAGCCGCTTTGCTACACAGAGAAAAGCCAGAAGAATAAGATAAAAAACACAAAGCACTTCCTATCATTTTTCTATCCTGTTCTTCCTCCGCTTTTATCTGTGAACTCTGTGGTGAACCGCTTTTATCTTTTATTTCTGCCTTCTATTGATCAATCAGCCCAAGCGGACTTTCAATAATCAAACTCATCTCCTGCCACAACTCAGCAAAGCTTTTACCACTCACAGGATGCACTTCGTTAGCCGCAATATCCTGTAGTGGGCGCAATACAAAATCGAACTTATCAATATCAGCCCGTGGAATTTTATAGCCAGCCACGCTACCGATATAATCCCCATACAAGAGTAAATCGATATCTAAACTGCGCGAAGAAAATTTTACCGCTTGCTCAGGTCGCCCATGTTCAAACTCTATCTCACGTAAAACTTCCACAATGTCAGAAATCGATAAATCGGTATAAGCACACACCACTAAATTATGAAAATCATCGCCAATAAATCCAAAAGGCGGAGCCAAATAAATCGGAGATACTTCCAGTTTAGAGAATAAAATTTCTAAGCTTCTAAGTCCTTCAGCAATATTCTTTTCGGGATCAATATTAGAGCCCAGCCCTAGATAAATTTTAACCACGTTCAATTTCCAAACCAACAGCCATTGCATCAGGAGCAACGGCGGGTTTTTCTACTCGAATCTTTATCTTTGGAATTGAAAACTCTGCACGTAACGTTTCTGCTAATTGAACTAGCAACCGTTCTAATAAGTCGTATTGATTACCTTGCACAAATTCAATGACTCGATCGCTGACCGCGGCATAATTTAGTGCATACGCAAGGTCATCGGTTTCAGCTGCCTGAGTAATATCCCAATTCATCTCAATATCAAAAACCAGCGGTTGGCGAACTTGTTTTTCCCAAGCAAACACACCAATAATAGTTTCAATTCTAAGGCCGCGAATGAATACTTTATCCATTATTAGAGTCGTCCTTTCCCGTACTGTTATTCGTCCCCTTCGAAATCGAAGCCAGCTCGGTCATAGGCCAGCGAGGCACGACGGCTAAGCTCAAACTAGCTGATTCGCCAGCCATTAATCTCTGGCAACCTGCATAGGCAATCATGGCGCCGTTATCAGTACAGAACTCTGGACGAGGATAAAATACTTGCCCACCTAACCTCTTAGTCATTTCAGTTAACTGTTGACGTAATAGCGTATTAGCCCCGACGCCACCGGCAATCACTAAATCTTTCAACCCTACCTGCTTTAAAGCACGTTTACATTTAATGGCTAACGTATCGACGACTGCGGTTTGGAAACAAGCACTGATATCAGCCTTCGTTTGTCCATCCAATACGCCATCTACAGCTTCTTTAAGAATGGTTGTACGAACTGCTGTTTTTAAGCCACTAAAAGAAAAGTCTAACCCTGGACGATTAGTCATCGGACGTGGAAAAACAAAACGCTTAGCATCCCCTTGCTCTGCTAACTTGCTCAATTCTGGGCCACCAGGATAAGGTAGACCCATCATTTTCGCCGCTTTATCAAACGCCTCACCTGCTGCATCATCCAGAGATTCTCCTAATAAGGTATATTCACCAATCCCTGCGACATGTACCAATTGCGTATGGCCACCAGAGACTAATAGGGCCACAAAAGGAAATTCTGGTCTATCGTCCTCTAGCATAGGTGCCAATAAATGACCTTCCATATGATGAACGCCCACCGCAGGAATATCCAAACCCCAAGCCAAGGAACGGCCCAAGCTCGCGCCAACCAAAAGTGCACCGACTAAACCAGGGCCCTGAGTATATGCAATTCCCTCTAAGTCATGCACGGTATGTCCCGCATCCGCCAAAGCCTCGTTAATCAAAGGCAGAGCTTTACGAACATGGTCGCGAGAAGCCAATTCAGGCACTACGCCACCGTATTCAGCATGCACCGCTATTTGAGAGTATAAACGGTGCGCTAATAGACCACGTTCACTGTCGTAGACAGCAACACCGGTTTCATCGCAGGATGTTTCTAAGCCAAGAATCAGCATAAAGCCTCTG
>Ga0209396_1003486_pt1 | contig 15844 bp, 13 predicted proteins | sample GOMGulsemesocosm_6_FD_184638 | JGI IMG/M metagenome (GOLD analysis project Ga0209396, IMG submission 184638) | Methane-oxidizing microbial communities from mesocosms in the Gulf of Mexico - GOM8C Gulf of Mexico (SPAdes) (version 2) | ecosystem: Environmental > Aquatic > Marine > Cold seeps...
GCCCTTCACGGTTAACATCTTCCCCAAGTTCAGTAATGACTTGAGAGTAAAGATCAGACAGCGCTTTCATCGCTTCTCCAGAATATAAGGTTATGGCATTGCATAATGCCCGCGCATTTTACGCAATAATCAAATAATGTTAAAGGACTGGAAGGGGGCAATACGTTGGCAGGCGGATAAAAAAGACGCTTTATTAGGAATATCTGCCGTTGTAAGTAACGAATGCTGATTACTGGGCACTTGAAGTAATTCTGGATCATAACCCAGTTGCTGTAAAACAAAGCAAATACGACGGGCAATCGCTTGACCTGAGTCGACTAATTCAACATGAGGATACAATTTTGAAATCTCATGGCTCAGCAGAGGGAAGTGCGTGCAGCCAAGAACAATCTGATCCAGAGCTTCATCTTCTATCCACGGCAGCAATATGTTTTTCAGCGCCTGAATATCCAGCTCGTCACCCAGCCAGTGATTCTCCGCAAGCTCTACCAGCTCACTGCTGCCAATACGTTCTACTTTACAATCGCCCGCGTGATCTTTAATTAATTGATCAATATAAGGTCTATCGATTGTGGCTGGGGTAGCCAAAAGGGCGATGTGTTTGTTTTTACTGTGCTGAGCAGCCGTCTTAATCGCAGGCACAACGCCAACAATCGGGATGTTGAATACTTCACGTAAAGCCGGTAACGCCAAAGTGCTCGCGGTATTACAAGCGATGACGATAATATCGATGTCTTCGCTAGCACAAGCTCGTTGGCATAAAGAAACGATGCGCTCAATGAGCACATCGTCAGGCTGGATCCCGTAAGGGAATAGCTGATTATCCATCAGATAACAGCTCTCTAACCCAGGGACAGCTTGGCGAATTTGCTGAAAAATGCTAAATCCGCCGACGCCTGAGTCAAATACGAGTGCTTTTATGGGCATGGTATTGAAATTAGTCAGCTTTAAACGAAAGGTTGAACGTTAATGGAACTGTGTAAGTAATCGACTTTAGACCCGCAATCTCTTTCAGCTTATTCACACCAGCGACAAGACTAAAGCTATCGGCATTGATGATCATCGGCGTAATGCTGTTAACTGTAATAGTTTTGTCTGCATTAGGGCTAATCATAACTCGGCAATGAGCTGCAGCTTCTTCACCGTGAAGGGATATTTTACCCTTCAATTCAAACTCAGTTTGCTGGCCGCCGCTAACTTGAGCGAGAACGGTGACTGGGATCTCAGCTTCAAAGCTGGCTTTAGCAAAGCGAGACGTTTCAAATAAATGTTCTTGCATACGTTCATCACGAATACCAATGCGAGTATCAACACTAGCAAGATCAATATTGATGATAGCGAACCCAGAATCATTGATTGTTGCATCAAACTTTTTAAAACTGTGTATCTCGGTGATATGGGTGTTTTTGCTGGTCAAAAAGTTAATACTTGAAGGCTGCTGCAGGGTCCAATCAGCAAGGCTCAAACTACTAAGCGTTAGTGATATTGCGAAAGTAAAAGCTTTCATTGAAAATTCCATATTGAATCGTTCCTTTTTATTTTAAGTGACCAGTTGTTTTAAATGCTGGCTGTTTTATGTGACTGGCATTTTAAATCAGTGCAGGTTCTTTAAGTTAGCAAATGAGTATTCGATGATCAATTGTGCTTCTGCCAATACAGCGCTTTTGTTTGATTGTTCTAGGCGAAAACGCTGCTGGTCTTGCTGAAAACGTAATTTTTTAGACAACTCTTTATAAGCTTCTTTAATTGCCATTTTTTTACAGGCTAAAAAGTGCTGGTGGATAGTAGAGAATTGGCTTTGCAGCATTAGGTCCGCGTCTAATGCATCGGCTAAGTGGTGAATGCGAAGTACCGCTTCGGTCATCTCGCACTGTTCAGAAATTAAGGACTGAGCAATAAATCGAATATCGGCAATGATACTATTATTTCGCTTATCTAAGTTTTGTTGTGCTATCAAACGTTCAGCTTCATCTTTGTCTTGGTTTTCTTGCGTGAGTATTTTTACCTTGTAATGAAGGTGGAAAGCATAAGCGGCCAGAGAAACAACAATGATAGTGGCGATAACAAATAAGATGATTTTACTGGATAACATAATGAAAAATAAGCAGTGATTATGAGGGCGAGTATAGTACTCTGCTTCTCCTATTCAGGCTAGCCTGCTTCATGCTAAGCCACATGATTTTATAACCGCTATCAAGGATTACAACGCTTCTGCAGCAACTGAAAATAGGTGTTTAATTGGCCTGAAGTATTGCAGTAGTCGATAAATACGGGTTTATTAGACTAATATCGAATGAAGATATTGGTTTTTTTGGCTTTTTTGCATAAATCAGCTAATCTCAAGTAATAATCATGGAAGTCGGAAAAGTGTATGAAGTTAGATAATCGCTGGGTTATTGCAGACGGCACTCTCAATGATCTACCCATCACGATTCACAGTCGTGAAGATTGGAAAGAAACGGCTGACAGTGGCCATTTCCCGATATGCATTCAAATTGCTTGGCATTCCCCTGATCGAAATGAAAGCAATGGCCATCCTTCTGTGAAGGAAATGCAAAAAATTGAAGTATTCCATCATCAGATACAGTCAAGGTTTGAGCAGCAAGGTAATACGGTCATAGCCATGGTAATTACCCATGATGGGGTCAATCAATGGGTTATTTATACTGATGACATTGAGCAAATAAAAACTGAGATAAGTCAACTTACTGCACCGGATAGCGGCTATCCTATTGAGGTTGTAGCGGATGAAGACCCAGATTGGGAAACCTTCAGAAAAGTGTATCAAGCCATTCAATAATGGCTCGATGCTAAAGTACTGCTTTATCTTACGTATCACTTACTTAGATCTTGATTTAAGTCTATGAAGATTGAGTGAACGCCTGTATGCTCAGCTTAAATTTAATAGGTTTATCTCATGTTATCAATATTGCGTTATCTTTTGCTTGCCTGCCACTTTGTCATTAGCTCATTATCTTGCTTCTGCATCATTATTTTCCGTCCATTTCATCACAGTAATAGCCGTATTTTGGCTCAAGTCTATTCTCAGATTGGTCGCCGAATTATTGGCATGAAAATCGTGCATTATAATGAAGAAATTATGACCAATCACGAGCCTTGCGTAGTGGTATCTAATCATCAAAGCAATTGGGATTTATTCATCGTAGGCTCAATCGTTCCAAAGAGAGTTGTAAGCTTAGGCAAAAAGAGTTTGAAGTGGATGCCTTTCTTCGGTCAGGTATATTGGTTAGCAGGGAATATTTTAGTTGATCGTGGTAATCGTAAAAAAGCGATGGAAGCAATGGCGACGACTAAAAAGGCACTGACAACCAAAAATACTTCAATCTGGTTTTTTGCTGAAGGAACACGTAACCATGGTAAAAACATGCTGCCTTTCAAGAAAGGGGCTTTTGTTACCGCCGTTAATGCGGGCGTTCCTATCATTCCAGTTTGTACTAGCAGCTACCTTGAAGGCTTTAGCCTAGCACGATTAAATAATGGTACCGCACGGATTACAGTATTAGAGCCAATAGAAACTAAAGGTCTAACGCTGGATGATGTCGATCAGCTTATGCTTGATACACATTTGGCTATGATGGATGGTATTCAAGAAATGGATGATAAGAATCAATCTTCTAAATCATAACGCTTTACAATTTTTTCGTAGCGGCCTTCTTTTTTTAACTGCTCTAATCCTAAGTTAAACGCATTAATAATGGTTTGATACTTAGGGTTAGAGCGATTAGCCGCTAGATAAAGTTTCTTGGCCAAAAATGGAGTATCAACGATACTTAGTTTATCTTCCCAATTTTTAATATGCTTATCGAGTATATGACCAATGACATATTGATCATCAAGTGTTAAATCGATTCTTCCTGCAATTATGTTCTTAATATTAGTAAGTAGGGAGGCGGATGTGATTCGTTCTATGCTAGTGTCATTTAAAAACCCCCCTCCATACTGATAACTCAATATAGTGCCAACTCGCTTACCCTGAAGGCTTGTTAAGTTATCATATTCAAAATGGGAAACTTTGGGTTTAATAAACTTGATAGCACTCGCAAAAATAGCCTCGCTATACAATAAATACTTATTTCGATCCTCTGTATACCAAGCACCGATTAACAAATCAGCTTGCTTTTGTTGAATCATTATCATTGCTCTAGACCAAGGAAAAAACTTGATTTCTAAATCATATCCTTGAGTTTGATAGGCTTCTTTAGCGATTTCAGCGAGTAAACCCTGCTGCTTTGTATCAGGGTTCAGCAATACTGGCCAAGGGTCAGCAATAGCCGTTAGCTTAATACGATCTGACCATGAGAATGATGAGGCTAAAAAAAGAACGGCGAGTAGCAAAACCTTCATATAGCCTCCTGTGGTAGACACTGTAACGTTAAAAAAAGTATAGCCACAATAAACTGTAAGCTTTAACAGGGTGATGGAAAGTCAGCTTGTACCTAGAAGAAAATAGTTTGATTTAACAGGACAATTAGTAAAATTTGCTAACCTTACAGATAAGAGTCGTCGAAATGTGAGAGATTTAATGTTGCGAGGATGGATAGGAATTTGTCTATTTACGCTTATGGCAGTGTTTTTATCACTAAATACCTATAGTCAAAATAGCAATGAACCGTTATCTGAAGCCATTGAATTGCATAAAGGCGACAGTGTTCTCTTGCTAGCGTACTCAGAGAGATTAGAAGATACTCAAGGAATTCTTACCCCGGCTCAGGCTCTTGAGTCTAAGGCGTGGGTAGATGTAGAAACCAATGACTTGAATTTAGGCATTACTGATAGCACATACTGGTTTAAAGTGTCTGTAAAATATGCAGAAGAACAAACCAGAATTTTTCAGATTCATTATCCTTTATTAGATTATGTCGATTTTTATTTATTAAAAAATCAGAAGATAATCTCTCATATTGCTACGGGTGATGCACTTCCTTTTAATACTAGGCCGATCAAGGATAAAGACTTTGTATTTTCTCATTTTGATGGCGAAAATCAAACTCTTTCAATCTTAATTAAAGTTAAGACGCAAGGTACTATGGTACTGCCCTTGTCGTCGGTTGATATTGAATATTACGCTCAAGAAGAATCCCTGGAAGCACTTGGGTATGGGATATATTATGGTATCTCATTAGCAATGTTACTTTATAATCTTATGCTTTTTGTCTATTTAAAAGATAAAAGTTATTTGTATTATTGTGTCTTTGTTTTAATAGTATTAATTAGTGCGTTAGCCTATACGGGGCATGGGTTCTATTATTTGTGGCCAGAATACAATAAGTTGAATCAGTACATTACCCCAGTAGCTTCCGCTGTTGGTTTTATGGCTGCGGCTCTATTTATGGCAAGTTTTCTACAATTAAAATCTAGAGGGCGTTGGGGAGAGAAAGTCTATTACTCGTGTATTTCACTTTCGGGTATTGTTATTGTCGTATCAATCTTATTCAGTTATTCAGATAGCATAAAAGTTATGTCGATAGTGCAATTGGCGTTAACAGTTATGTTTTTAGGGTCGTCAATGTATTTGTGGTCTAAAGGCGTGTCCGAAGCGAAATACTTTACAATCGCCTGGTTGTTTTTTATTGCAGGTAATATGATTAGTGCTTTTAGAGTCCTGGGAATTGTACCGTCTAGTTTTTTTACTGTTTACGCTAATTTGTGTGGAAATATTATGGAAATGCTTTTATTTTCCATGGGACTTGCTCATCGCTTCGAAACAATGCGCGAGATACAGTTGGGATTGTCTAGAGAATTAAGGGGCGCTCAGCAAAGAGCGATTGAGAATTTAGAAAAATATCGTGATCTGTTTCAGCAATCACCCGTTGGATTGTTCCGATATGAAAGATTGAGTGATGAATTTTATAATAATAAAAAATCTAATGAATTAATTAATAAGCATGAAAGTATTCGAAGGTTTATGCAAGATGAACTGACATTTAGTGATTATAAAAACTTGCTTAGACATAATGAAATTAAAGACAAGGCTATTAAGTATGATAGTAATAAATATTATAATCTTTCATTGCTAGTTGTTAGAGGCGAAAGTGGGAAAGTTATAGAGGTAGAAGGTTCTTTGTTGGATATTAGTGATCAAAAAAAGGCAGAGGTTGCAAAAATCACTAATGAAAAAGAGAAATTGAACACCCTTACTCAGCTTGTGGTGGGTATTTCGCATCAATTTAATACCCCCTTAGGTGTGCTCGTAACAACGGAAGATTTAGTGAAAAATAATCTGTCTGAAATAATAAAGGACATTGATAATGGAACGCTGCAGAAAGATGGCCTATTGCAGGCGCTCTATATGGCACAGGATGCAATGAACCTATCTTCTGAAAATACTAAGGTAATGTCCAGAATATTAAAGGATTTACGTTATAGTATAAATACTCGTCGAAATTTGAATCTTACCGATATCGATTTGGAAAATATGTTTATTGATCTGCTTGGTTATTACAAATCGCAATTAAAAGAAGATGAATTAAGCTGTTTATTTACAGTCGAAGTCGCAACGAATAACGTCGTTAATCTGTGTTGTGATTATGATGTTATATCGGACGTTTTTTTACGCTTGTATGCGAATACTTATAGTCATGCTTACACACTGTTAGCCGACAATGTAGACAAACAACGACTGGAGCAAGGCCAAGTTAAAATTAACCTGACTGAGAATGAAGATACTGTCTATATCGAATATTATGATAATGGACGCGGGCTCGAAGCATCGGAAAAAGAGAATATTTTCATTCCATTTTTTACCGGTAATAGTCGAAAGAAAGAAAATTCTGGATTGGGGATGTTTATTCTACATAACCAAGTCGTTAAAATATTACAAGGTAGTATTGAATTGCTATCACCAGAGGTAGGTTTTGGCATTAAAATTGGAATTCCAAAAGTCTATAACGATTCAGTATGATTGATCAGTTTAAAACCGGTAAGCCAGGAGGGAAATATGACCATCTTTTTATCTCTTCTGTGTTCTTTTTTTAATGACTTAAATGCTGTGATGCAGGACGCTTTTCGAGCTTGACCAATTAATGGCTTAATAAATAGTCCACCCGTTTCTGTAGGTTCGGATTCGGCAATGATGGTGAGTTCATTATGTTTCAACCACTGTCTGGCTAGCGGCCCAGGTATCGCGGCCATGAATACATCTCCATGCAATAAAAGAGACATAGCCCCCAAATAATTCCCTGTCTGATAAATTTTTCCTTTATTTAAATCTAGGCCTGACGCTGTTAGAAGAGTTGTTGCCTTAATGCCGCCAACATGAGAAATATATGAAATGATGGCTAACCGCTCTCCTTGTAAGCTCGAAAGATCACTAATGCCAGTACTGCTCTTAACTAAAATAGTAATGGTCAAAGGTTCGTTATTGAGGATGGAAGCAGACAGTACTTTGTTATGACTGGGTAGGAGGGGGGGTAAATCTAATGCTGAAAAATAAAGATCACTCTTACTTATTTTCTGGCTGTCCGTCTCAATTTTTAGCTCGCAGTCTTGCAGGGCCATATAGCGTTCGAATTGTGAAACAGCTTTAGGCGTTAAGCGACCACCTTCTTTAAGGTCTAAACCAAGGCTCAATGGCTCAGCATAAGCTTGAAAGCAAGTTAGTAAACACAGGGCTAATAGCCGTTTCATAATGACGGTAACGGGTTGTGCTGTTTTATTGATCATTGGTCTAATCTAAAGCATTCAGATTTTCACTTCTTGATGCTTATCAAAGAAAACTAATCCCCACCGATTTAGTCTGGAATAACATTTTCTTAATCTAGATCAATTTATTGAAATCTACATCTTGTATCTTAAGTTCGGCATTGGCACTACATATAGTGTTTTGTTTGTAGGTGGATTATTCTAAGGGGCGAAGTTATGAGTGAAGAACTAATCGGTGAGCAAGTGGTTAACTTGGATAAAGAGGAAGAGAAGCAAAAGAATCAGCTTGAGGGGGCTGGGTCTTTTGTCTTGCCGCTACAAGATGCATCCATGGACATTTGGGATAGCAAATACCGATTAAAATCTGCTCAGGGTGATCTGCTGGATGAAGATATCAATGCCACTTTTAAACGAGTTGCTATTGCTATATCTGAAGTCGAAAAGAATAAAACATTACAGGCTAAATGGCAGAAAAAGTTTGAGTGGGCCATGCGTTGGGGAGCAATTCCTGCAGGGCGAATAATGTCGAACGCAGGTGCTGCTAAGCACAAGCCGGCAACGTCGACCATTAACTGCACTGTGTCGGGCATCGTTGAGGATTCGATGCAGGGCATTTTAGATAAAGTGCAGCAAGCAGGACTTACCCTTAAAGCAGGGTGTGGTATTGGTTACGAGTTTTCAACCTTGCGACCAAAAGATGCGTTTGTGAATGGTGCAGGCGCTTATACATCTGGTCCACTCTCATTCATGGATATCTACGACAAAATGTGTTTTACCGTCTCATCAGCGGGCGGGCGCCGTGGCGCGCAGATGGCGACCTTTGATATTTCTCACCCTGATGTCTTAGATTTCATTAAAGCCAAGCGTGAAGACGGACGCTTGCGCCAGTTCAATCTTTCTTTATTAATTACTGATGAGTTTATGCAGGCAGTCAAAACCGATGCTGAATGGCCATTGGTATTTCCATTGTGTAAAAAAGAACAAGTCCGTGAAAATCTAGACCTAACGAATAGCCAGCAAGTTATCTGGAAAGATTGGCCTATTACTAAAGGCTATATTGTTAATGATGAAGGCAAGGTAGCGTGCAAAGTATATCGGACTATCGCCGCACAAAAATTGTGGAACGTCATCATGACTTCTACCTACGATTTTGCCGAACCGGGTTTTATCTTGATCGATAAAGTGAATCAAATGAATAACAATTGGTTCTGCGAAAATATTCGCGCAACCAACCCTTGTGGTGAACAACCTCTACCTCCTCACGGCAGCTGCTTATTAGGATCGATTAACTTAACTCGATTTATCGATGACCCTTTCACGACACAGGCACAATTTAACTGGGCTAAGTTCAAAGACGTAGTTGCGATTTTTACTCGCATGCTAGATAACGTCGTGGAAATAAACGGTTTACCATTACCTGAGCAAGAGTATGAAATTCTTCATAAACGTCGTCACGGGATGGGATATTTAGGGCTCGGTTCTTCTATCACCATGCTCGGAATGAAATACGGTGATGACGCATCACAGCTCTTTACTGAAGAGGTGACTCGCCAGCTAGCTTTAGTCGGCTGGCAGCAAGGTTTAGAGCTTGCAAAAGAGAAGGGTCCAGCGCCAATTATGGATGAGGAATTTGAGCTCAGCGGTGAGCATTTTCGTCAGCGTCCTGAATTAGCGATTGATGGCTATAAGCTAGGAGACAAAGTCAAAGGTAAGGTTCTTCATGCTAAGTACAGTCGTTATATGCAGCAGTTAGCGGAAGAAGTCCCTGAGTTAGTGAGCGAACTTGCACAAGTAGGATCGCGCTTCACTCACCACAGTTCTATTGCTCCTACAGGCACCATCAGTTTATCGGTGGCTAATAATGCCAGTAATGGCATCGAACCTAGCTTTGCCCATCATTATGCCCGCAATATTATTAAGCCGGGCCGTAAAACTAAAGAAAAAGTCGATGTGTATTCATATGAATTGCTAGCGTATAGAGCATTGAGTGGAATAGCAGAGGGTGTAGCACTGGATGCCAGCTTACCTGATTATTTTATAACCTCAGACGCTGTCACTCCGGAGCAGCACGTTGATATACAAGCGGCCGCACAGAAATGGATTGATTCATCAATATCTAAAACCGCCAATGTGCCCAGTGATTATCCATTCGAAAAATTCAAACATATTTATCAATACGCTTACGATAAATCTTTAAAAGGCTGCACGACATTCCGTTTTAATCCTGAAGTTTTCCAAGGGGTATTGGTACAAGAAAAAGATCTTGAAAATACCTTATATAAATTCACTCTAAGTGATGATCAAATCGTTGAGTTAAAAGGCAATGAAATGGTTGAGTATGATGGTGAAACTCATAGCGCGGCTAATTTATACGATGCCTTAAAAGAAGGCTACTACGGTAAGCTTTGATCGGTCACTGACAATCAATTGAGGAAAATTTAAATGATGAAAATAGAAAAGAAAATAACCGCTTTTGAAGTAGTCGACTTGGCAGCCGTCGCGTTAAAAAGGGAGCAGCAGACGGACGAAGTAGATGGCATTGAGCAAATGCACGAGAGCTTAAAACGTCCAGAAATGTTGCTCGGCTCAACCTACAAAATCAAACCACCGATGGCAGACCATGCGTTGTATGTCACCATCAATGATGTGGTTTTGAATCCAGATACCGAGCATGAATTACGGCGTCCGTTTGAAATGTTCATCAATTCAAAGAATATGGATCAGTTTCAATGGATCGTCGCATTAACACGAGTTGCCTCAGCGGTATTTCGTAAAGGCGGCGATGTCACCTTCTTGGTCGAAGAGTTCAAAGCGGTATTCGACCCACATGGAGGGTATTTGAAGAAGGGCGGAATTTATATGCCCTCGCTCGTTGCAGAAATTGGTCATGCATTAGAAAAGCATTTAATTATGATAGGTTTGATGAAGCCTGCTAAAATCCCTGCCTATCAGCAAAAGATACTCGATGAAAAGCGAGCTCAATTTGATTCTTTGGCTAAAAGCGAGAAAGTAGGGCAAGGGGATTTTCCAGAAGAAGCGAAAATCTGCAAAAAATGCCATACCAAAGCAACGATATTGATGGACGGTTGCTTAACTTGCCTAAACTGTGGGGATTCAAAATGCGGCTAGCACGAATCAAGAGTTACATTTAAGAGAAGCTATAGGTATTAAACACTATGGATATTGAAAGTATACGCAGAGAATATATGAGAGACGGCTTGAAGCGCAGTGAGCTGAAGGCCGATCCAATGGAGCAATTTGATCAGTGGTTAACAATGGCCACCAAAACGCCCATGTCAGACCCTACTGCGATGAGTGTGGCAACCGTTGGCGAAAACGGTATGCCGTCTCTGCGCACAGTATTATTAAAAGATTACAATGAGAAAGGCTTTGTCTTTTATACCAACCTTGATAGCCGTAAGGCCCGTGAATTAAAGCAGAACAAAAAAATCGCTCTGCTCTTTCCGTGGACGAACCTAGAGCGCCAAGTGATTATTACTGGCGAAGCAGAGTTTGTATCAACGGCGGAATCAATGAAGTATTTTTTGAGTCGTCCAAAAGATAGTCAGATCGCCGCATTAGCATCACACCAAAGTCGCCCGGTTAATTCTCGTGCGATGCTGGAAGAGAAATTCTTACAGTTAAAGAAGCAGTTCAAATCGGGTGATATTAGCTTGCCATCTTTTTGGGGTGGGGTGCGAATTAAACCCGTGCAAATTGAGTTTTGGCAGGGCAGAGAAAACCGCCTGCATGATCGCTTTATGTATACCAAGGATGAGAATGGCGAGTGGAGTGTAGAGCGCTTAGCGCCTTAAGAGATAAAAATTCACCACAGAGGCACAGAGTTCACAGAGAAGAGCGGAGAAAAAGAACAAGTAGAAAGCAAAAAGAACAAGAGAGAAATTAAAACGAATGGGATTATCTTTTAGCAATCCCTTCATCTTTACCTGTCTTATTCTTTCTCTGTGTAGCGAAGCGTCTCTGTGCCTCTGTGGTGAATTGTCTTTTTCTTTTTGATAGCCTTTTATTTAAGGCCCTTCTTCAACATCACTTCAGTATATTGCTTATCAGTACCGTTAATATGATTAATCAACCAGTTGGTTAAATACGTACTGACTTCAATTAAACTATCGTGGCCTTCGCGTTTATACAAACCGACAAACTCTTCAACCTGAGCAATCATTCGCGCATGTTGTTGCTTATGTTCTTCAATACCTGCATAACCCGCTTCTTTCATCATGTCTTCTTCACGAGAAAAGTGGAAACGCGTATATTCAACTAGCTGCTCCAATGCTTGGCGTTCAAACTCTGCACTCGTATCATAATCATAAGCTGTTTTAAATTGATTCAATAAAAAAATCAAACGTTTATGATCATCATCCAATGATTTAATACCTACGCTGTAATCATCTTTCCAAACAATCGCCGTCGGCTTGTTAAACTTTTTATAGGCAAAGGGAATCAATACCAATACAGCAATTAAAATCCACGGAATCGGATTGTCTAAACCAAGAAGAAATCCCAATCCAATCGCAACGATAATTAATCCTATTAGCGCAGCAAATATTAGAGCGTTTGATCGTTTATTCATAGTCGGCACCCAGCGGTCATAAAATTATATAAGAGTCTATTTAACCGTAAGCTTTACATAAAATTTGAGAGGCAACAGTGTTTTACGTTTTATTCTTGAGCTAGATCAACAAATCAAAAAATCTTTTATTCACAAGTAAATCAATTGATCGATGTCACTATTTAAGTTTTAGATTCAACCATAGTGTGCGTAAAGCAATGTAAAGAAAATAACCATGTTGCTTGTTTTGTTGTGTTTCCTTTATAGCACTGGAGAGAGTGTCATATGAAAAAGTTGAAGTTTGGATTATCTGTTATTGGTCTAGCCATTGGTATGGCAACAGCAGGCGTAAGTATTGCTGCACCTGCAAATGGTCCGTCATTGTCTGAAAAAGTATTTGAAGAAACGAGTCTTCTATATTTTCAGCGTTGTGCTGGTTGTCACGGCGTATTGCGAAAGGGCGCCACGGGTAAAAATTTAGAACCGAAAAGCACCTTGAAGAAAGGTCAGGCTCGTTTAGAAAAAATTATTGCATACGGTACTGAAGGCGGAATGAATAATTTCGACGATATCTTCAGCAAAGAGCAAATCAGTAACCTAGCGACTTTTATTCAGATGGAAGCACCTGTTCCACCTGAAATGTCTATAGAACAAATGCGTTCTCATACTAAAGAGTTCGTTGCGCCAAAAGACTATCCAACAAAGCCAATGCATGGGCTTAACTGGAAAAACTTCTTTGTTGTTATCGAGCGAGATGCAGGAACTGCAGCAATCATCGATGGCGATACTAAGAAAATCATTACTCACATCAATACCGGTTACGCAGTACACGTAATTAAGGGTTCTGAGCACCATAAACTTGATCATCCAAAAGACGAAGTGGGCCGTTTCTGGTACACCATCGGTCGTGATGGCAAGGTTAACAAGATCGATCTATGGCAAACCCCTGACAAGATGTTGGTTGCTGAAACTAAGATGGCGTATGACGCACGTGATATCGCTGTATCGGGTGATGGCAAGTACGTTATTGCTGGTGGTTACTGGCCTCCACATTTCGTAATTATGGATGCTGTAACTCTAAACCCTCTGAAGGTTGTTTCTACTCGTGGTTACAATACGAAGGGTGAGTACATTAATGAAGCTCGCGTAGCCGCTATTTATACAGCGCCTAAAGAATCTTCATTCATCGTAGCGGTTAAAGAAACTGGCCAAATGTTACAGGTTGATTATAACGACCTAGATAACTTAACCATTACTTCAATTGCATCTGCAGAATTCTTGCACGATGGCTTCTTCGATCCAACAGGTCGTTACTTCCAGATCGCAGCCAACGCATCGAACAAGATGGTGGTTATCGATACTAAAGAACGTAAGCTTGAAGGCATTATCGAAGTGGATACGCTTCCTCACCCAGGTCCAGGTGCTAACTGGATTGATGAAGAGTGTGGCCCAGTAGGTGGCACAACTCACCTAGGTACAGGTCTAGTTTCTGTCTGGGGTAATGATCCAATTGGTCACCCAGATAAAGCATGGAAACTTTGCTACGAAGTTGAAACTGATGGTGCTGGTGCATTCATCCGTACTCACGAAACTTCACAGTATGTTTGGGCAGATCAGCTTAAGCACCCAGAGCCAGAAATTCAGCAATCAGTTCAAGTTTTCGATAAGAAGACTCACGAAATTGTTAAGACAATTCGCGTAACGACTGAAGAAGGAAAAGCGGCATTACACATGGAATTCAATGACGACGGTACTGAAGTTTGGGTATCTGTTTGGAACCGTGTAGATGCTTCTAACCCGACTGGTGAAATTGTGATCTACGATGCGAAAACTCTTAAAGAGAAGCACCGCATCAAGGGTTTAACAACGCCTACTGGTAAGTTTAACGTTTACAACCGCATGAATCACAAAACTTAGTTTTTGATTTAGTGTAATAGGGCAAGGTTCTCCTTGCCCTTTTTTCAGTAAAATATATATCCATTACTATGGATCTAATGATTAGGTTCATAGTAATGGATCTATGCAGTACTTCATTCTGGCGAAATTATTATGACTGATGATAGAGTGACCGAAGAAATTGTACATAAACCCAAGTTTTTTAACCGACGTCTAGCGTTTGGCACCACCATTGCGGGTGCCGTGATTTTCTTTGTCGTAGGTGTTCTATTTTGGGGGGGCTTCAATACAGCGATGGAAGCAACCAACCAAATGGAATTTTGTATTGGCTGTCACGAGATGGAAGCCAACGTATATCAAGAATATAAACCCACCATTCACTACTCGAATCGTACCGGTGTCCGCGCGGGTTGTCCTGACTGTCACGTTCCACGCCCATGGATTCATAAAATGGTGCGTAAAATCCAAGCTTCCAAGGAAGTGTTCTCTTGGTTAACCGGTAAAATTGATACCAAAGAAGAGTTCGAAGAGCATCGCTTGACCATGGCGAAAAGTGTTTGGAATGCGATGAAAACTACAGATTCTCGCGAATGCAGAAACTGTCATACCATTGATTCAATGAACCCTGAATTGCAAAAACCGCGTGCTCGTAAGCAACACATGAATGCCTTCAAAGAAGGTCAAACGTGTATCGATTGTCACAAAGGCATTGCCCATAATAGTGTTCGTCACAAATTAACTGACGATGAACTGGAAGAAATTGAAAAACCAAATCCAGACTATATTCGTGAAATTCCTCAGATGTACCTTGATGGTTTAGCGCGCATCGAAGTGAAAGAAAAAGAAAAAGCGGAAGCGGCTAAGATAGAGAAAGCAGCAGCGAAAGCGAAAGAACAAAAAACAATTGATAACGCAGTGCAAGAAGCGTTAGAGACTTACAAGCAAGAGAATGCTCCTGCGAAGAAAGCGGGTAAGTCGAATGCTAAAAAAGCAGCCTCTGCTAGCAGTATCAAAGTTGATTGGTCTAAAGCGAATAGTCGTGAAATCACAACTTTCTATCCCGGTCAAACATCGATCGAATGGATTTTAAATGGTCGAGATCATGGTGGTGCTCGTGCCTTCACCAAAGGCGGAGATCGTTGCGTAACCTGTCACGATAAAGAAACAGCCGATATGGGTACTAAGATTGTGAGCGGTGAAGTTGCTGAAGAATCTCCAATAGCGGGTAAGCGTGGCTTCATTCCTGTGACTGTTGATACCACTTACGATACAGACTATTTATACATGCGCTTTAGCTGGGCTGACGGCGACCATGTGCCAGTACCTTTCGTAGAAGGCGGCAAGATGGATCCTAAAAACCCAATGAAGTTAGCAGTAATGTTTGCTAACGATAACGTTGAGTTTGCTGATCGCGCAGGTTGCTGGGCAACGTGTCACCATGACGCGAAAAATATGCCTCACGCTCCCGATGCTAAAACACTAGCAGGCAGCGAATTTGCTAAGCAGATTACTCTGGATACCGGTGTGACTAAGTACCTTAAAGAAAGTCGTACCAAGCTTGAAGTGAAAGGACGTCGCGGTAAGAAGCGTGGTGGCTGGGACAAGCTTAAGTCAGAGGATAAGCTAAAGAGCTTGATGGATGAAAAAACGTATATGGACATCGTACGTTACAAGTCTGGTGAAGCGATTGTAGAAGATGGACACATCTCTGCAGAA
>Ga0209396_1003493_pt1 | contig 15824 bp, 13 predicted proteins | sample GOMGulsemesocosm_6_FD_184638 | JGI IMG/M metagenome (GOLD analysis project Ga0209396, IMG submission 184638) | Methane-oxidizing microbial communities from mesocosms in the Gulf of Mexico - GOM8C Gulf of Mexico (SPAdes) (version 2) | ecosystem: Environmental > Aquatic > Marine > Cold seeps...
GCGATTCTAGTACCTTTATTTTAGGTAAAGATTTACCGCTTGAAGAAACCATTGAAAACATGACCGCTCTTTTGGCCGACTTAGGCATGAAGATTGAAATTGCTTCATGGCGTAATATTGTTCCTCATGTATGGTCATTACACATTCGCGATGCAGCATCACCTATGTGTTTTACAAACGGGAAGGGCGCTACAAAAGAAAGCGCTTTGTGTTCGGCGCTTGGTGAGTTTATTGAGCGTTTAAATTGTAACTTCTTCTATAATGATCAGTTCTTTGGTCCTGAAATTGCCGACAGTGAATTTGTTCATTACCCGAATGAAAAATGGTTTACGTTAACCGAAGACGATAGTTTACCTGAAGGGATTTTAGACGATTATTGTTTAGATATTTATAATCCTGACGACGAGTTATGTGGTTCACATTTAATTGATACTAATTCAGGTCGAATTGATCGCGGTATCGTGTCTATTCCTTACAAACGTCAATCAGACGGTGAAACGGTATACTTCCCTTCAAACTTAGTTGAAAACTTATTTTTAAGTAACGGCATGAGCGCAGGTAATAACTTGCATGAAGCGCAAGTACAGTGCTTATCAGAAATTTTTGAACGTGCAGTAAAGCGCGAGATTATTGAAAAAGAAATTGTACTACCAGATGTCCCTAAAGACGTTTTAGCTAAATACCCAGGTATTGTTGAAGGCATTAAAGGGTTAGAAGAGCAGGGCTTCCCTGTTGTTGTTAAAGATGCATCGTTAGGCGGTAAATTTCCGGTGATGTGTGTCACACTAATGAACCCAAGAACAGGCGGAGTATTTGCCTCGTTTGGTGCTCATCCTAGCTTTGAAGTTGCTGTAGAACGTAGTTTAACTGAGTTATTGCAAGGGCGTAGCTTTGAAGGGCTAAACGATGTACCTAAACCTACGTTTAATAGCATGGCGGTGTCTGAGCCAGAAAATTTTGTTGAACACTTTATTGATTCAACGGGTGTAATTTCATGGCGTTTCTTTAGTAATCAGCATGATTACAGTTTTTGTGAATGGGACTTTTCAGGCACAACCACAGAAGAAAACGACAGCCTGATGAGTATTTTAGCTGAGTTAGGCAAAGAGGTTTACATTGCTGAATTTGATCAGTTGGGTGCAACAGCTTGTCGTATATTAGTACCAGATTATTCGGAAGTGTATCCGGTTGAAGACCTTATTTGGGATAATACCAATAAATCGCTTAATTACCGCGAAGATATTTTAAACCTTCATAAGTTAGACGATGATGCGTTAGCAAGCTTAGTAGAACGTTTAGAAGACAGTCAGTTAGATGTTTACATTGATATTAAAACACTGATCGGCATTGAGTTCGATGAAAATACAGTGTGGGGACAGTTAACGATTTTAGAACTTAAAACGTTAATTTATTTAGCCTTAGGCGCATTGGAAGAAGCGATTGAACTAGTTCAAGAGTTTTTACAGTTTAACGATAATACCGTTGAACGTGGCTTGTTCTACCAAGCGTTAAATGTGGTATTAGAAGTTGCTATTGATGAAGACATGGAACTTGAACACTACCTAGATAACTTTACTCGCATGTTCGGTAGCGAAGTTATGAATAATGTTATTGGTTCAATTAACGGCGATGTTAGATTTTATGGTTTAACACCAACAAGTATGAATCTTGAAGGTATAGAGCCACACTTACGCTTGATTGAAAGCTATAAAAAGTTACATCAAGGAAGAGCTAACGCAGCTAAATAACCTTAGCTTGAAATAAGCTTTAGTTAAACAAAAGCCAACCTTACTTTATAGAGTACAGGTTGGCTTTTTTGTGTGTGTTTAACTAATTCAACTCGAATTCGAGTTTAGGTAGAATTACAATTTTACGAAAGTTTGAATAGTAAAACACGTTCAGCTAATTGATCTGACAGTTTTTGTAATTGCTCACTTGACACTGATATGTTATCGGTGAGAGTGGCTGTATGATGTGCTACCTGAACAATCGACTTTAAATTTTGGTTAATATCTTGGGCAACCACTGACTGCTGTTCGGAAGCTGTAGCAATATCACGATTCATATGGTCGATGGTTTCTGTAGATTGCTTAATATCATTTAACGCAAGTTCAACATTATTAGTGTTTTTAGAGCTTTCTTCAGCTTGAGTTTTACCTAAATTCATCGTGATCACTGCATCATCAGCCAATGACTGTAAACGAGTTACAACATTTTCTATCTCGAGCGTCGACGAAGCTGCACGTTGAGCAAGTGTTCTTACCTCATCGGCTACTACGGCAAAACCGCGGCCTTGTTCTCCTGCTCTAGCTGCTTCAATGGCTGCATTTAGGGCAAGTAAGTTTGTTTGTTCGGCATTACTTCGGATATCATTTAACATGGCTTCGATATTATTACTTTCTGTACTCAAATTGGTAATGATATCACCAGACTTTTCAATTTCTATGACGAGCTTTTCAAAGCTTTGTCGATTATCTATAACAAGTTGTTGACCTTTTAAGGATGCTTGATCTGTTGCTGATGAGGCAATAGCGGCTTCTGAAGCTTTATTAGCAACCTCTGATACAGAGGTACTCACTTGTGTCATTGCCGCAACAACTTGCTCACCATCATTTAATTGTCGATTAACGCCTAGTTGCGTTTCTTCACTCGACGATTTTAGTTCTTTAGCCGCTTGTGCTAGTGCCAAAGATGAATCTTTAACTTCTGTCATGAGCATATTAAATTCACTCATCATTTCGTTATAAATTTTCGCCATAGAACTTATTTCATCGTGACCAGATGATTCAGCTCGTAAGCTTAAGTTTTTGTCCTTTGCGGCGATTGTCATTAGCTGGGATAATCCGGTTATACGCATTGAAATCCCTCTAGCAATGAGAATCAGAGATGAGATAGTTATCAAGATTAAACACAGCCCGACTAAAATATCGATTATTGTTTTATTTTTTAAATATTGTTCGACATTTTCTTCAGAAAATTGGTGAAACTTTTTTAACGTTTTTTCAGCTTGATGAATGGTATTCCTCATTTCACCGTGAATACCTTCTTTGCTGGTTAAGCCAAATGTTTTCTCTCCATCAACTAACTCTAAAAATTGCTGGTTGTAGTTTTCTAGAGCCGCTTTCGCTTTCTGTTTAAAGGAGTTAGGTAATTTACTTAAATCAATCTTAGACTGCATTATAGTTATGCGCTTATCGAACTTGTCGACGTATTTCATGTTACGCCTAAGCATAAAATCTTTTTCGTGACGACGAAGCATTAACATAGTACGCATTAAACTGTTTACGTCTGTTGTTAAACTTAAAGATTCTTCTTGTTTGGTAAGTAAACTTTCAATTTGATGCACTTCACTTCTTAATGAACCATATAATCCGTCTTCAGCATGTAAACCAATTGTTTGCTGCTGCTTAACTAAAGTTGCAAATTGTTGCTTGTAACTTTGGATATTGTTTTTGAGTTCTTTTGTATGTTTTTCTTCTATATCGACCTCGTGTAGTGCTTGTTCTATATTAGAAAGAGTTGAATCCATCGAAACAGATGTTTTATCAAATTTAGCTAAATATTTAAGATCTTTGCGTGCAATAAAGTCTTTTTCGTGGCGTCTTAACGTTAACATTTCTTTTTCAAGTTGAATCGTTTGTTGGGATATATTATTAAATTTCATCAGAGTTGATGTGGCGATTGTATTATAGGTAATTAAACTAGCAAAACCTAAAGCTGCTAACGCAGCTAATAGTCCTAGTTTCCACTTTATATTTATATGATTCATGATCTTTCCGTTATTTACAATTTTGTAACTAATAAGTTACCGCGTGGTTACATTATTACTGTTCTAACCTTTTGAATTATATTGTATATTCATAAATTCTGCATACCAAAAACATTTAATTTTTATAAGCAATTCGTTTTATACATACCCTTAAAGTTATAAGTAAATTAATTATTAAGCTGGACTTAATAGTGAGGTTAGAAAAAAGCTTCTTATAAAGACTAGTTTAAACAATTAAACTGTGCGCGCTTAATTACACGCATGCACTCTTTATTTTGTTTGCTTGTTAGAAGTACAACAGAGCAGGTATACACATCCTGTAAAATTTAAATGTTTAGTATAAATGTAATCAATTTAATTTTGTATTTACAGTTGTAAATGATAATCATTTCGATTATTGTTTTTTAGTTGGTTATTGTTTGTCTTGTAGTCGGTACACGAAGGGTTTTAACGCAGTTATGATAGATTTTTTCGAATTTTTGATAAATGGTGGTCCAGTAATTTGGGCATTGGCATTATGTTCTGTTGTTGCTGTAACAGTGTTCTTTTATAAAATATGGCAATTATGGGGGCATTTATTACTGTCAAATAACAGCGCTAATACAGCAAGAACATTACTTGAAAATAACCAAGGCCGAGAAGCGTTAGTACTGGTGAACGGGCAACGTAACCCGCGTGCGAAAATTATCGCTACTACATTACAGCTTTTTGAACACAGCGGAATGGCATTAGCAGACATAAGAGCTGAATCTATACGTGTTGCTCAATTACAACTTGCACAATTAAATAGCTTTTTAAGAATTCTAGAAGTTATCGCCATGATCGCTCCTTTATTAGGATTGTTAGGTACAGTACTTGGAATGATCGAGGCTTTTAAAGCGATGGAAGCTGCTGGATCGCAAGTCAATCCTGCTATTTTGTCAGGTGGCATTTGGCAAGCACTGTTAACCACTGCGGTAGGAATGGCGGTGGCAATACCTGTTTCTATTGCACACAGCTGGCTTGAACGTCGAGTTGAAGTAGAAACACATGCGATGCAAGACGATATAGCTTGGTTATTTACTTTGCAAGTAAGCAAAAACAAGCCTGTTGATTTAGCAACATCAGATAATCAAACAAGTAACCTACAAAGCGCATCATGAGCTCTATAGACGCACTAATGGAAGTGCCGGTATTGGCTGATGTAACACGCAGTAAGAAAGCGATTAGTTTAACGGCGCTTATCGATGTAGTTTTTATTTTACTGATGTTTTTTATGCTTACTTCAACGTTTATTAAGTGGCATAAGGTGCAGCTAAACACGGCCAGTTCGGGTAATGAATTGCTGACGCCTACGAATGTAGAAAGTAAAACCCAGTTGGTGATATTACGTGAGAGTGGTGAGTTTTCATTACTAACAAGTAAACGGGTAAACAACAAACATGAACAGCGCTTTGCGGAATTGTCGTCACTCAGTGAAAAGTTAGATCCAGAGAATGCCACCGTGATTATTCCAGAAGCCCAAGTTTCAGTACAAACCATCATGACAAGTCTTACGCATTTGAAAGCGGCTGGCGTGTTAAATGTTACGTTAGGTAATGTGCTTTCAGCACAAAAAGAGCAGTAGTCGATGACGACGTTATTAATCAATAAACCCCGCAAGAAAAGCTCTGATGATGCTTTAATACCATTAATAAATATTGTTTTTTTGCTACTCATATTTTTTATGGTGTCGGGTTCTATTCAGCCTTCTATTCCAGTTGAAATTAAACATGCGGTTGTACCAGAGATTGATGATCCTATTCAAGCATTAACCATTCAGATTGTGCTAACCGCGAATAACGAATTGTACATAAACGATGTATTAACTTCGCTTGAGCAAGTAACTCAGTCTTTATCAACCACAGCACCTGATCATATAAACCTTCATGTAGACAGCACAGTTACAGCGATTAATCTTGAGCCTGTTTTAAATGTTATTCGGTTAAATAAGCAAACGACGATTCATTTGATCACTCAACAACAAGGGCAAGGGTAATGATTATTCAACCTTGGGCTAAGTGGTTAGTGATGTTAACACTCTCAATTGCTGTGCACGCCATAGTGGTAGCCAGCTATTTTGTTGTGGCAGATGTTACTGTGAGTGGTGGTTCAGCAATAGATGAAGGGGAGTCAGGCATTGAAGTTGGTTTAGGCCAGCAAGGCTCGTATGTAGATATGACCAACCAATTACTTGCTGCAGATGCACCTAAAAAAGAACAAACAAAACGTGAAGTAAAGCCAATAGAACCTGTTAAAACCAAAAAAGTAGTTGAGCCAAAACCAAAACCCAAGTTAGTACCCAAAAAGACTGAACCTGAGCCTCAAGCCAAGCTAAAAATTAAGCCAAAAGTAACTAAACCTGTGGTGAGTAATAAGCCAGAAGCGATAGTGAAGCAAGGCGACTATTCACTTGCTAAAGAAAACCCTGCGGTGAAAGTTGAACCATTGATAGAAAGCGAAACGGCTAAGCCTGACTTAACAACACCTGAGACAGAAACGAAAGAGCTTGCGCAAAAAAATAAACAATCTTCGAAGGCGAGTATTAAAGCCACAGGCTCAGCTTCAAATGAATCTTCTGGTGGATTCAAAGGCAGTAACAGAAATTACTTTAGTCATTTATCTGCATGGTTAAATAAATATAAAGGCTATCCCATTGAAGCTAAAAGGCTCAAACAAGAAGGGGTAGTGCATGTGCAATTTACTATAGGGCCAACCGGTAAAGTGCTAGCGACCAGTATTAAAAAAAGTTCGGGTTATTCGCTTTTAGATAAAGACGCGTTAAACGTTTTAACACTTGCAGATCCTTTACCGGCTCCACCTGAGCGACTTAAACGAGATCGCTTAACTTTAGTGATCCCAATCGATTTCTCTCTTATTACAAATAATTAAAAATTTTAACTTTAATCATACTTAGGAATAAACATGAAAAAAAATACAAAGTCTCCATCTTTAAGTTTACGAAAGCCGCTTATAAACGTTGGCCCAAGTGCGTTAATGCTTAGTACTACCGCTTTATTAATGAGTAACATGGTTCAAGCACAACAAAACGACGAACCTATTGTACTTGATACCATGAAAGTAGAAGAACGTACCAGCGATACTAACCCTTATGCACAGGCTGGCGCACCTTATAAAGCTAGAGTTTCGGGTGACAAACGTCATGTAAAAGAATTAGCTAAAACTCCGCAAACCATTAGTGTATTAACGCAAACTCAGTTGCAAGAGTCAGGTAAAGAAGACTTACGAGATGTACTTGCTGCTCAACCAGGTATTACCTTAGGTACAGGTGAAAACGGTAATGCATTTGGCGATCGTTATGTTGTTCGTGGTCATGAAGCACGTAGCGATGTATTTGTTGATGGTATTCGTGATCCGGGTATGACAACACGTGAAAGCTTTGCTGTTGAACAAATTGAAATAACTAAAGGCCCTAGCTCTACGTTTGCAGGTCGTGGTTCTACAGGTGGTGCTATTAACGGCATTACTAAACAAGCAAGTACTGAATACGATTTTAATAAATTACAAGCGGGTTTAGGCGCAGATGCTTATAAACGTTTTGCGTTAGACAGTAACGTAAAAATAAATGACCAAGCAGCCGTTCGTGCCAACATATTATACACAGACAAAGATATTCCTGACCGTGCACCAGCATCCAAAAAACGTACAGGTATAGCACTTTCGGGTAGTTATGACGTTAACGAAAAATTATCTTTAGTGGCCGATTACTACTTTTTAGACGCAAAAGACAAGCCTGACTTAGGTAGCTATATTTCTCGTACCACAGGTGAAGTAGCTAAAGATATTCCTTCTTACGTACAAGATGAAGACTTTTTAGAATCTGAAGTATCAACGTATACTTTCCGTGCTAACTATGAGCTTGATGACAACATTTCTTTTCAAAATAGTACACGTTACGGAACAACTGAAAACGGTTATGTAGTTTCTGGTTTAGGTGCAACAACAAGAGATGATAGCGACCCTGTTGCACCCGGCGCAGCAACACATACCTTAAGTACGCATAACGGTTGGCAAGAAGTTGATTACTTTGTAAATCAATTGAACACTTATATTACTGGCGATATTGCTGACATGAAGCATGAGTTTATTGTAAGTGCTGAATATTCAGATATGAGCGTATTAAATGGCGGTTACAATAATACCAATACAGGTGCGACTAACTGTGTGGTTGGTGGTCGTGGTGGTGTACAAGAAAGTCACTGTGTTTCTGACTCGGAAGGTAATTTTATAGAAAATATTAATAGTGTATTAGGTCGTGAGATCACCAAAGGTGATCAAGAGTCAGATTACAATATTGAAACCATCTCAATCTCTGTTATGGATACAGTTCAACTAACAAAAGAATTATCAGCGTTTGTTGGTGTACGTTTAGATCACTTCGACTACAGTAATTCAGTTAGATCTACAGATGGAGATACGGGTATTGTTAGCGATACATTATTTGAATATGAAGATACGTTATGGAATGGTCATGCGGGTTTAGTGTATCAATTCAGTGATGAAGCGAACGTTTACGCTACTTACAGCACGGCAGCTAACATTAATGGTGGCGAGTCTGATGTTGGTGGTAACTGTGGTTATGGTGGTATTTGTGGTGATGCTGCAACTATTGCCAACAGTAAACCTGAAAAAGTACAAAATATTGAATTAGGCACAAAGTGGGACTTATTTAACGACAAATTGTTAGCCACGGCTGCCATTTTTCAAATTACAAAAGACGATGTAATGGAAGGTGCTGATTATGATACTCAAGGTACGTTAAATACAGGTGCTAACGAAGTCACGGGTATTGAAGTATCGTTAGCGGGCAATTTAACTGACGACTTAAGTATTTTATTTGGCGCTTCAGTAATGAAAGCTGAAATTACTGAATCGTTTAATAACGGTGTAAACTTAACGACTAACCGTGCTGGAGATGTGGTTGCTACTGAAGATGCTAGAGGTAGTACTTTAGCTAACTTTGCTGATAAAAGTGCATTTTTACAATTACGTTACCAAGCAACGCCAGAGCTTTCGTTTGGTGGTTCTGCAACTTATTCAAGCGAAGTATTTACAGGCCAACCTGATACTGCTGCTAACGAAGATTGGGGTGTACCGAGTTACACGGTAGTTGATGTGTTTGCCACTTATGCGGTTAATGAGCAGTTTAACGTTCGTTTAAACGTAGGTAATGTTACAGATAAAGATTTCTACTTAACAGCATACCGCAGCGGTACTTTTGCGTACATGGGTGCAGCACGTAGTACTAAGTTAACAGTATCTTACGACTTTTAATGATAGCTTAACCGCTTTAATGACAAGTAAAGTGTAAATATATAACACTTACTTGAGTTATAATTGGTTTAATAAAACGCATCAAGAATCACTTGATGCGTTTTTCTGTTTTATATAATGCTCCAAGATAAAGGAATTTTGTGTGTCTTTAACTACCGAAATAAATGCACCTTTAAAAAATATACCTGTAGATATAGTGTCTCCAGGCGATTATCAGCGTTTATTTAAAAATTTTGTTCGTCCTGATGTATTCGAATATATTGAAGGAGGAGTTGCAGACGATATAACGTTAAATAATAATCGTCAGGCATTTGATGATATTAAACTTTTACCTAAGGCACTTTGTAACTTTGAAAACGCATCAACTCAATGTTCATTGTTAGGACATTCTTTAAAATTTCCGATGTTATTAGCCCCCGTCGCGTATCAAAAGCTCGTTCATCCGGAGGGTGAATTAGCTACCATAGATGCGGCTAATGTGATGGATGTTGGTATGATCGCAAGTACTTTAGCATCAACATCTTTAGACGAAATGGCATATCATTTACAAACGAGTAAGTGGTTTCAGCTCTACTTCCAAGATTCTAAAGAAAACACCTTAAGTTTGGTGAAGCGCGCTGAACAAGCCGGTTATACTAGTTTAGTAGTAACAATAGATGCGCCAATTAATGGTTTGCGTAATAGAGCGCAACGCGCGGGATTTCAATTGCCTGACGATGTTTACCCTGTTAATTTAAGTAATTTCACACCCGTCTCGGCTAAAACAATTAATCCAGAGCAGAGTGTTATTCTGAACGGTATTATGCGTGATGCACCAACATGGGATGATATTGCTTGGTTACAACAGCAAACCCAATTACCTATAATCCTCAAAGGTATTACTAATCCAAATGATGCACTAAAGGCTAAAAACATGGGGCTAGCGGGTGTTGTTGTTTCTAATCATGGCGGTCGTACCTTAGATGGGTTACCTGCAACCATTGAAATGTTACCTCTTATTCGTGAACGTGTAGGCAAGGATTTTATCTTGATATTAGACAGTGGTATTCGTCGTGGGAGCGATATTTTTAAAGCCATTGCGCTTGGTGCTGATACGGTGTTAATTGGTCGTCCTCAGTTACACGGTTTAGCCGTTGCTGGCGCATTAGGAGTAGCACACATGTTACGACTATTTATTGAAGAGTTTGAAATAACCATGGCATTAATGGGCTGTTCAACAATTGATGAAATAACCGCTGATTGCATTTACAAAAAATAGGCCCTGAACATGTTAATTACTATTCCTGAAATTCTCACCAAAGACGAAGTTGAACAGTTTAAACAACACTTAAATAATGCCCCATGGCAAGACGGAAAACGAACAGCAGGTGGGCAAGCGGTTCATGTAAAAGCTAATCAGCAACTTGATGATAATCACGAATTAACTCAGCAACTTAGTCAAACACTGTTAACGCGCTTAACTTCGCACCCGATGTTTGTATCGGCTTCATTACCCAACAAAATATTTCCGCCTAAATTTAATCGGTATCAACATGGTGGGCATTATGGTTTACATGTAGATAACTCGATAATGTCGTTACCTAATGGTGAATCATTACGGACAGATATTTCATCTACCCTATTTTTTTCTGAGCCAGATGAATACGAAGGAGGGGAGTTAGCCATTGAAACTCAATATGGTGCTCAAGAAGTGAAGTTAAACGCTGGTGATATGATTATTTACCCATCGACAAGCTTACATCAGGTAAAGCCGGTAACTAAAGGTAGCCGAGTCAGTGCTTTTTTCTGGGTACACAGTCTTGTTAAAGATAGTCAACAACGAGAACAGTTATTTGAGTTAGACCAATCGATTCAAGTATTAACTATGGACCGAGGCAGTGATGACAGTGAAGTGAAACGTTTAACTGGAATTTATCATAATTTAGTACGGTTATGGACCCAATGTTAATAGCAATGTTTTGAATTTTAAAGGCTTATTGATTAGGCTTGAGGCAAGTAAAATGGTAACTATAGCCATAGAAAAAGCCTATAGTTACCGAAGGGGGAAGTCTACTATTGTTGATTAAGTGTCTTAGCAAAAGGTTTTAATGTTAATTGGCGATCAATAAGCAATGGATAATCGGAACGACCTGGCATAGGCCAATCATTTTTCCAACTTTGGCTATCATCAACTCCCCAAAAAGTAATGCGCTCTATTGATTTCTGATGTTTGTTAAATATATGGAACAATTCTTGGTATCGTTTAGCTTGTTTCTGCTCAATAGCTTTAGGAATTGCTAACGGGTAAGGATTGAATTCATCCTGTAGTTCAAAATTAAGAGAAACATCTGCGCCCATTTTCTCTTTATTTGGGAAAGGGATAACAGATATATCCAGTTCAGTGATGAGTACATCTACATCAAGTGCTGCGTATGCGCTAATTGAATCTTCAACTTCATTGAAATTAGGTGTATCTAACGAATAATGCGCTTGCATACCTACGCCGTCAATCTTAATACCTTTACTCTGTAGGTTTTTAACAAGGTTAATGACTCCTTGACGTTTTTCAGGCTTGTATAGGTTGTAGTCGTTGTAATATAGCTTGGCTTGAGGGGCTGCTTTAGCTGCAAATTTGAATGCATATTCGATAAAGTCTTCCCCGATAATTGAGTACCATTTTGACTTTCTAAGCGTACCATCTTCATTTAACGCCTCATTTACCACATCCCATGCTTGAATTTTACCGGCATATCTACCAGCAACTTTATTAATGTGTGCTTCCATTCGTTTAAGCAATTCTTTTCGGTTTAACGGTGTACCATCACTATGCTCAAATACCCAGTTAGGAACTTGAGAATGCCAAACAAGGGTATGACCTGTAAAAGAATGGTTGTGTTTGTTTGAAAATTCTACCAAAGCGTCAGATGCTTCAAAATCATATATATTGGGTTGAGGGTTTATTTTTTCCCATTTCATAGAGTTTTCAGGGGTTAAGGCATTAAAGTGCTGATTCACAAAAGGCAATATATTGGTTTCATTACCTATAATTTGTTTACGACTCAGTGCTGTTCCTATTTTAAAACGGTCTTTAAATATATTTTTGAGTAGGTCGTCGCTTTTTGAAACTGTTTGGTTAATTGGCTGAGATTGATTATCTACATTATTTGTACATGCAGTTAAAGTCATTGCAGTAACTGAGAATAAAATCAAAGACTTTTTAAAGGGATAAAATTTCATATGTTGTAATCTAATTGTTAATATGACTATTACAATAATCATTATGGTCAGAATGTTCAATAACTTTGTTGAAAAAAAATGAATTAGTTATGATTAACTTGATTGACTATTAAGGTGTTTTAGTCGAATGGATAACGAATAATATTAATTTTCATGATCTATAATTGTTTGATATTCTGGATGTTAAAATATTGTGGCAAGTACTTTTCAACGAATATTATTGAGATGTATGTCGCTAGGTTTCCTGATACGATTAGATTTTAAGTTTATTCGATTCAGGTATTTATACAGGATTAAAAATGAAAGAATCGGTCAAGGCAGCATTATTATCAGCGCTAGTGTATCCTGGAGTGGGACACTTTTTTCTTAAAAAACATATTATGTGTGTTGTGTTAATTATTGCTTTTTCTATACCTTTTTATTTCATTATCAGTGACCTTATCGTAAAAGCTGAACACGTTGTAGAGCAAGTTGAAAATGGACAAATCCCTCTGGATATTTCAGCCATATCGGAGTCATTATCGCAGTCTACAGTAGGTGTCGCCGCACAAGAATTAAATTTTAGTATGTATTTATTAGTGATTATTTGGTTAGTAGGTATTGTAGACTCATACCGGATTGGGCGGATCAAAAATAATATCTAACAATATAAAACTACATCTAACTGTATTAAATAATAAAAGGAGTGCCTTAATCAGCACTCCTTTTTTATTAACCGTAGTTTAAATTATTCGGTTTAATGCACTCCCGAAATATTTGTTTCCAGCGAATATAAACCATTACCTGTAGTTATTAACAACGTTTTTAAGTCTTTGCCACCAAATTCAACATTTGTTATTTGTTTCGCTACCGGCATTTTATGTAATAACTTACCCTTTGGTGTATACACATTAAGTGTGCCTTGAGTGTGGCTAGTTACATATAAATTACCAGCACAATCAACTGTCATACCGTCAGGCGACTGTATCGATACGAAGTTAGTCCTTTTTCCTAGGCTCGCATCATCATTTACCGGATATACATATACATGATTGTCGTTTGCGCCAACATAAAGTTTCTTTTCGTCAGGAGAAAATACAATACCGTTTGGTTTCGGTAATGATGAATCTATTAATGACACTACGCCTGTTGAAGACAGTTTAAATACACCGGTAAAGTCGATTTGCTTTTTTCGTTCACTAAGTTGCCAGTCAGGATCTGTAAAATAAATATCACCTAACGAATGTATATTCGCATCGTTTGGTGAATTAAAAGCCTTGCCTTGATAGCCATCGGTAATTACTTTTTCACTGCTAGTTGTTAGGTTAATCGAAGTAAGTCCTCTTGTACCATGATTGAGTGTGATCAATTCATTTTTATGGGCAAGTAAACCGTTACTGCCACTATGTTCCTTCATAACCGTTATTTTATCTGGTAGTGATAGTTGGTAAATGGTTGAATCAGGTCCTTTATCTTGCGGTCCATCAAAATCCATTTCGGAAAAATAAAACGATTGTGTGGTTTTAGACCAAGTAGGGCCCTCTAAAAACTTAAAGTTATCACGTATTAAGTTTACTCGGTAAGGCTCGCTTATTAGTGTGCTTTTATCATTACATTGCATCGAGTCGTTAGCTCTATTGTTGGCGTTAACCGGAGCTGTAAGCGAAATAAACATTAAGCTAAATACGACTGTTTTGGTACGAATGATTGATGGCATATGAGTTCTTTTTATTGTTAGAGTTTAATGTAAAGGTTTTGCTAGCTTATTTTATTTTTCTTTAGGAGTAGGAAGTCCTTTACTACTCCACTTCATAACAACAAATTTTAGAGGGGTATCACCACTGTTAAATACACCGTGCATATCCCACGGAGCGGCATACAAAATATCACCTGTTTTGGCTTTCAACTTCTTGCCATTTAACGTCCATTCACCTTCTCCTTCAATAATCATTAGAAACTCTTCTTCTGCATGTTTATGAGCAGGGTGTATCTCTTTTCCTGGTTCAATAACAGCTACACCTGTTATGTGGTCTTTTATACCGACAGTGTCGCCTTGTGAATAAGTGTAAAAGACACTGCCATCGTATTGCGTTGGCTGCGCTTCGCTTTGAGAGACAATTGAAGAAGGTTTACTGCTTGTATCTGCATGAACACTTATTGAAGAGGTAACACCTAATAGCAAGTAAGCTGAAAGTAATTTGATACGCATATTATTATTCCTTTTATATATTTAAGCTGTATTTTTTAATATTTTTAAGAGATCAATTGAATATATATCACACAACACAATAGCAGTCTAACTGACAATAAGGTGCTTGTGATAATTATTGTTCATAAAGTATAAAAAAGAGCGATAATGTATAATCAGATCAAAGCTATAAATAACTCTAAAATGGAGTTGTTTAAAGTGAATCTCCATAAATATAACTCATTAGGATATATTGAATGCACCTATTACGCTCATTACTTTTTGTACCTGGTTCTAGACCCGATCGTTTTAAAAAAGCGCTTGCTGCAGGCGCAGATCTTATTTGTATTGACCTTGAAGACGCAGTATTGCCTGAAAACAAATCGCAAGCACGAAATGATGTGGTTAATTTTATTCGTAATGAATCCCAAAGGGTTTGTGTTCGTATTAACCCTGTATCAACCGATCTTGGTTTAGCTGATTTAACCGCTTTAAAGGCGGTTAAACCTGATTATATAATGATGGCTAAATGTGCGAATACAGAAGACGTAAAACAAGCTGAAAATATGCTGTCGGGTGCGCAAACTAAGCTGATTGGGTTAATTGAAACTATTGAAGGTTTAGAAAACGCTAAAGCAATTGCGCAATGTAAAACTGTTTCGGCTTTAATGTTTGGTGGCGCAGATATGTCTGCCGAATTAAGGTGCGATTTTACGTATGAAGCTTTGTTATTGGTTAGAAGTCAGTTAGTAATAGCAGCAGCTAAAGCAGATATCGATCTTATCGATGTGCCGTACATTAATATTAAGGAACCGGAAGGTTTATCCGAAGAAATTCATAAAGTAAAAGGGCTTGGTTTTACCGCAAAAGCCGCGATACACCCCAATCAAGTAGACATAATTCATAAAGCGTTTATGCCAAGTGCAAAGCAAATAGCATACGCACAAGATGTAGTAAACGCCGTTGACTCACCTGATGCGGGTGTAGTGGTAGTAAATGGTAAAATGATCGATAGGCCAATTATTTTATCATCACAGCGTATTTTAATGTTAGCTCAGGCGGCGACTGAATAGCCTTAAATATTAGATTATTTGTAACTATTCAGCTAAAAAAACAGAACTCATCACAGAGGGAACAGAGGGCACAGAGATCACCGAGAAGAAAATATCGTGATTTATTTTCTCAGTGTAGCGCAGCGCTTAGGTGTTCTCGGTGGTGTACTATCTAATTACGGAATAGTTACAATTATTTTAATACGATAGAACATAAAAGACTGGACGACGACCTAAAATGAACGTTCAATCACCAGCCTTTTTATAGATGGTTTATTGTACTCTTTCTATGGCTTGTTTAGCCGTT
>Ga0209396_1003498_pt1 | contig 15816 bp, 17 predicted proteins | sample GOMGulsemesocosm_6_FD_184638 | JGI IMG/M metagenome (GOLD analysis project Ga0209396, IMG submission 184638) | Methane-oxidizing microbial communities from mesocosms in the Gulf of Mexico - GOM8C Gulf of Mexico (SPAdes) (version 2) | ecosystem: Environmental > Aquatic > Marine > Cold seeps...
GGGCAATCAATAAGCACTATTGATCATGCTGTTACGAGTGGAAAGCTACCTATCATGCCAAAAGAAAGCAGAAACGAGGCCGTACTTATCAACCTTGTTGCCTTGTTCAAAAAAGCCGATGCACAAAAATTTGCATAATAAAACCAATAGCCAATCAGAGATCACTATAAACGCCCATCAACAGGGCTTTATAGAGGTTTCGGCAGGTGTATTTATCGAACCAAGCGTGAATAAACGCAAGTATCGTTTCTCATTAATCGTTAAAACAGAAGCGATCATATTCATTTGCGTACTTGGATTGTTACTTAATCATTGCATATAAGGAGATTTTAGCAATGTATGAGTCAAATGAGAGTAAACAGAGCCCAATAGAGTCTGCATGTATTAGGTTTGCAGATATCGAAAACTTAGAACAGATTGCAAACGAGTGCGGTATGCGTGGGCAAATACTACGCAACAAACTCAACCCCAATCAGCCACATCAATTAACCGTTAGCGAGTTAATTAAAATCACCACCGCAACCGATAATCACGACATTATCAACAGCGCAATACTCGAAGTCGGACTAACCGCCGTTCGTCTACCCAAACAAGGCGAATCAAAACCACTCACTCTCAGCGCCATGAGCGTGACCAGCCATGCCGGTGAAATAAACCGCCACATCTTAGAAGCCGAATCCGATCGCCGGCTAACCCGATTCAAAAAAGACCAAATAATCAAAAAGGCACAAGACGCAGTACGTGAACTGGTCTTTCTTATGTCAGATGTTGAAAACCGCTGCGGTGGTGCAGGGCCGTTCGTGTCCATGTGTACAGATGCCGTCATCGGTGGATTGCCATTACCAGGTATGTAAGAGGGAATTGTTATGGGACAAGCACAACTCGTACAAACACTGCACCAAGACACGGCGGCTCAAGCCATCGCTCAAGTCCGCGACATGTTTAGCCATAATCGTGTCGCTGTTATCTACAACAAACAAGGTGACGAGATAAAGCGCGTTATCTGTTTTGCTGCAGGAATGGAAGAGCGAGACATGAAATTTACGTTTCAACAATTTAATCAAATTCAAAAAACCGCGATCCACTGCGTCATAAAACGTTTAGCACCGGTAATCAATGAAATGGCTGGTTACTCATTAACTGAATTTAACAAGTAAGGGAATACCATGATTAAAGCAAATCCAACAATGAACGATGTGATCAACGAACTCATGTTTATTGCCATCGCCAAACCTGAAAAATTGAGCGTGTCTGTTCGCTATATTGGCCATGCCGATGCACTCGAAGTAATCGCCGTTGATAAAGCCTACTTTAGCGGCATACAAACCCCGAATACCTGGTCAGCGAACAAGCTAATGGATAAAACCATTTACCTCGATGGCTTAACTGCATTTAGACAAGTCACTTCTACGTATAACGAACTAAGCAACTTGATAAAAAATGAGGTGGCGGCATGAAACGTATTTTAGCCCCCGTCGAAAATGTGCGTTCGGCGCTGCACTCGCTTGGTATCGATGAAGACAAAGCTGATTGGATTATCGATTTGTTTGAATGCGTTGATGCCGGTCGTAGCGATGCACTTGCAATGCCTTGTTTTCATTTCAACCTTTACGCAACGCTCAAGCAAGAAGAGGTATTGATTACTGTATTTGCCTTTTGGCAAAGCGTCGTAGCTTGTTCAGATTCAGGCTCTGCCCAAGAGCAACTTGCCTTAGGCGCTATTCGTTCAGTGTACTTTATGGCGCAAGGCTTCGGCTTAACCAAGTTAGTCGCCTGTATTGAATTGTGGTGGGAGAAGACACTCGATATTCACAATACAACTATCTGGATGGTCGCATGATGTATCTAGCAATAGAGCTGTGTCCAAATGGCGGCATGCGCGAACACCCTAAAACCCACGAACTGCGCACTGTCGAAATAGGCGAATGCGAAACCAAACAAGATGCCATCGATAACGCTTGCCAGCAGTTAGATTGTTGTCAGTTGTTTCGTGGTGTCATTGGCCGACCAAAAGGCCAGGGCGGTTATGTCGTATTAAACGCGCATGAATATGCGGAAGTATGAATAAAAGGATATTTAACCATGATTATTAGACATGAAATTAACGAACAAGAAATGATTGATATGTTTGACCTATTCGCCGGTTCAATAATTGACGGTTACCCATGTGAAGAACTCACCAAATATTTGCATGAAGCAGTGCGAGAGTTAGCTGTTGATCAGACTGCAGCTATTTCAAAAGGTGATTTTACTTCTCTTTTAAAAGACTTCATTAGCTGTTTTAGTTTTGATGGCGAGAATGGCCGTTATCATTTTAGATTTGAAGATGTGGAGTTTTACGGCAATACCAAGGTTATAAAAACGGAGGCAGCGCTATGAGTCATTGCCGTAGTAAAGCTTATCGTATCTTTGTTGATGACGAGCTATCGCTTTAATGGTTGGTGTAAATCATGCCCAGTCATTACCTGGCCGTAGCACCATTATAGAAATGATTGAAAGCGCGGAGGACTGCAGCAGTAAGCCAGTCAGAATGCCCGCGCTAGGCAAAGAATTCCCACAACCTGAAATGTCGCTAATCGAAAATGCGATGTTCCAGGCTAACCCCGATCTCGAAGACCATCAATGGCGCAAGCAGTTCTTTGGTGACATGCCGCATTACCTTAGTCGCTATTTTGCCGAGCGCTATATCAAAGCCTTTAAACGTAATGGCCGTCAATACGCCAATAAGTACTTAAGAAAAACCGTGGGCGCCAAGATTAACCCACGTTTAAAAAAGGTATTAGCACAATATAACCAGCAAGCTAAATACCGTGATTCTTATATCCGCAGTGGCGACTTGTTCCGCGAAAAGTTGCTAGCAGAAATGGATAAAAGCGAACTCAAAGTATTAGCCCAACAGTACGCTGATTTCTTTGCCGTACAACTCGATGAACAAGCTGCAGAGCAGGATGAAGCCCAAGACTACGAGCAGTCTATTATCCAGGTCTTTTGTGGCCTACGTGAAATTAGCCGTAAGTTTGGCTACACACCACCCTATGATAAACCCGAATCTGACTTAACAGCTGCAGAAGCAGAGTGTGGAATTTTACGCTTAACCTGTAATCGTGCCTGGGAAAGTAAACTAAAAGCCAAGCGCTCGATAATGCGTGAGCACCTAGCAATCGCAGTAGGCCAAGTACAAAAGTCAGCAAGCCCGTATTGCTCCCGTGATTGTCTGCACGAATGGAAGAACCAAAAACAACGTAACCGTGATTTCATCAAAGGCATGTCGGTCTTTGATGAAGATATGGACGAAGAGATAGCACTTTCTGAAATGTTCTATAAATCCACCGGTAACCCAGCCATTCGCCGTTGCGAGCTTATGGTTCGGATGCGTGGTTACGAGAATATTGCCCAAGCTATGGGTTGCGAAGGACTGTTCCTTACCTTAACAGCACCATCCAAGTATCACCACACCCGAAAAAAGGGCGGCTTTATCGATCACTGGATGGGTAACAGTCCCCGTGATGCACAGCGTTATTTATGTAGCGTTTGGGCTAAAATCCGCGCTCAATTTAAACGTGAGGATATTTCAGTATTTGGTATCAGAGTTGTCGAACCACATCACGACGGTACACCACATTGGCACTTACTGTTATTCATGCAGCCCCATGATGTAAAGCGGGCTAGTGAGGTATTCACGCATTACGCAGTACAGCAAGATTTTAAAGAATTATTCCCGACCATAAACAAGAAACAAATAGCAGTAGGGCCACCGAACTTACGTACTCGATGCGAGATTGTTGCTATCGATTCTGAACTGGGTTCTGCAACCGGCTACATTGCGAAATACATCAGCAAGAACATTGATGGTTATGCCATGGATGATGAAAAAGACGACGAGACAGGCCGCGACCAAAAAGAAATGGCGGCGCACGTTACTGCCTGGGCAAGTCGTTGGCGTATTCGTCAGTTTCAAGCGATTGGTGGGGCACCGGTTACTACGTATCGAGAATTACGCCGTTATGCCAACAACGACGTAAACACATTCAAAAGCTACGTTGCCTTGCTCAATGCAAAACAACAATACACTCTATTTACCGAATTGTTCCCAGACCAAAACCCTTACCTTATGGGTCCTAAATTAGACTTTCAGGGGCCACGTTTAAACTATGCCGCAATGAATTCGTTACAGCGTTGGGATGTGCTCACCAGTAAATATAAAGTGGAATTAAAAACAGACATCGATAGCGCATCCACTGCAATGAAGTGTGCCGATAAAGGTGACTTTGCTGGTTATGTCATGGCGCAAGGTGGCCCATTCGTGAAACGTAAAAACTTGCTCATTCGTAATGATTATGACGTTACAGAAATGGGCAATGAATACGGGGAATACGTTGGTAAGATCCAAGGCTTTAAAGTTACCAATGAAACACCGGTTAAGACTCGACTTCGCAACTGGGTAATTCAGCGCAAGTCTCAAGCATTGCTCGACAGTGAAGCGATCACCAGTAGCACCGCAGGTGCTGAGGGTTTAATGAGTCCCGAAGGGGCTTCTCGGAGTTCTGTCACTAACTGTACGCCCTCTAAAAGCGACAGGTTAAATACTGGAATTAAGACCCTTTTGAAAAGTCGTGGTATCAATTTAGATGATCACCTGGTCAATTCGATGGAGCAAGGTGGCCAAATCCGGCTCGATAAAGACCAAATTATGAAGTTTAGGCGAGGGTATTACGCTGACAGCAAATATCATCCGCCAGAACTTGTCGAGATGAGGCCTAAGGAACTTAATATTTGGGAGGGTTGGAATACGCCAGCGCTCAAGGTGGATAATAATCAAGAATTTGTGCCTGGTTGGGAAGATTGGGAAAACTGGGATTGGGGTTAGTGCTGGTTAAAAATGGTTAATGGTATCGTTATATTATCCATTTTTGGAATGTGCTTTTTTCACATATACAAGTAAATAAAACCACTGTAATCTTATCCAGTTGTTTTATTTTAAGGACTGGATTATGAAAGAGTTACAAATAGATGCTGAGAACTTTGTCATTGACGCATCAGCGCAAGATACGGTTAAAAATAACGAGGAAGTTGTCGTGTATTTATTGACATTGATACAGAACGACACGGGCGAAGAAGCGCCGAGTTAACGCGTTAGCATTAATGCTGTCGTACTTTAAAATGGTAATTCAGCCCTATAAAACCGCAGCCCATATTATTGATTGTAGCGTTCACGTTAAAGCTGTATTCAGCAGAAAGACGATGACACGAGTAGCAAACATCAGATGAATGAATAGGCCATAAATAGGCTGTTTAGTCGTGTGGTAATTGAAGAATATTATTAATAAAGTCCAACATAGAATGACAGTTATGGAGATGGGTAGATATGAGAAAAGTTAAGTTTAATTGGAGTCTGAGCAAGATATTCCAGCGTCGAATATTAGAAAATAAAGATGACCAGGTACTTGATACAAGTGGCATTGTGACAGAGTTAAATGATGACCCTCATATCACGCGATATCTCATTACTGTTGATAGTAATGGAACGACTCTGCAGACGATGAATGTAGAGGGTAAGTCGCTAATCGATTCTGAAGCGGCAAGAAACCTTGTGCGGGATATGAATCAAATGACAGGGCGCATGAATGAAATGGTTAGACGTATGGGTGTTTTGAATGGTGCTTGTAATACCGAGCGTTTAGATAAGTCGATTGATTAGACCTGGTGAACAGTTTTAGATGTGTAATAGCAAACCCTCATAACCCAGTTTTGCTATTACAACATTGAAAGCTTCTGCTTAAGTTCTTTCTGCAGACTGGGATCGAGTGATTTCAGCATTTCAAAGGCCAGCTTACCTGAACTTTTTGCTGACGGGCTTAATGTGTGACTAAAGCTTAGGTTCATTACAAATGAATGGCCGCATTCTGGATTAGTACAGCTGCAATATAAATCTGTGTATTCAATCGAAATTCGATTCGTTTTTTGTATACGGCTTTTATCGCCACACTCAGAACAAAGTACTCGCATAAAACATCCACTTAACTAACAAACAGGTGTGTAAATTATACAGTACTTAGCTGTGTTTTTATACAGTGGTGCAATGGCGGTATATACTTGCCAAGGTGAAAGCTGTTGTTAAATGATTTAGGAGTCGTGGCTGCTAATTTTCTGGCGGGTTATATGGTAGGGATGTCGATAACCTAAGGCAGATTTGCCCCTTTCTGCGTTAGAGCAGTTACTCACTCACGATGTTTTCATATCGATTTGCCATACATTTTATCATGTGAGGAATCTGTCATATCACAACAGTACACGCGAACTCTATTGCGAGTTAAATTGTGAGCCAGACTTGGTTAGATTAGATATTATGCAAAGGGGCTCACCCTCCTATAGTGACTTGTATCCCATATTACAAAAGCATTAGAAATAAGCATTTCAATTAAAATTGATGCGAAAGTGATATTCACTAAGACAGTGCAAAATGATCCATCCAGAATTACGGGTTAAAATTGGTTTTAAAGGGGTAAAGTAAGCGTTAGAGAGGACTTTTTGCCTGAGTAGTGAAATGACACTGCGCATTATCACCTTTATTTTCAATAGGCCGCTTTATCTTTAGAGATCGCAACAACCACTCAACATGTATATCTGTTTTGAAGATAAAACTAAATAAAATCAGAACTCTAACTAGTTATCAGTGCATTTCCTTTAACGTTCATTTAAAATGCTTATTTTTATTCTGACCGTTTTTTGAAAGAGCACTTGTCAAAGATGCCTGTATAGTCATCTATCTATTACCAATAAAGGAGTGTAAATGTACGATTTACGGCAATGGTTGTTTGTCGCTGACATGAATTACAGCGGGTCAATCACTATTAGTGATGTTTGGTTGTGGGTTAAATGGCTATATTTCTACCCTGGCGATGGATTTATTTATTTTCTTATCAATCAGATTCCTAATATCGGTCAATTTCTAGAGATCACTTACAACAGTTATGGTTCAGTTCTTTCTGGGATAGGCTCTTTCTTTGCTTGGAGTATAGCTATTAGCATGATTGGTTCTATGTCAGACACGTAATAACAAATCAAGTGTTAAGTAAGAACTATCAACATGCAGACATTACTCACTAGTAACATATCGGTATTATCAAATTTCCTAAAAGGTTTACTTTTATGACAGTTATCCATTATTTATTAGTTGCTTTGTTCCGTTGGGATATGAAATGGATTTTAAAGTTAGGAGTTATGTGGGGAGTTACTAGACTTTTTTTAGTCTTGTTGGCTTGTGTCGCATTCTTTATCGACGGTGATTTTATCTATGATAAAGTAACACATGTACAACGTATTAACGCTCAACTGGAACGGTTAGAGCCTTGCCTTCAGGTGGCAGACAATAAACCTAATAAGCAGCTTGAGTGGGGGGTGGTTCGCAAACTTGAGCAATCAGAGTGGGAACTACGCAAAGACACAGACGAGATATGTAAGGCTGCCAATGGAATCACGGTAACGTTGCCTAATGGTAATACAGTAGAGCAACCGCAAGACACAATTGGAAAGCCGTGGTTGAATTACTCTCCAGATAGAAGTGAAACTTCCACAGCAAAGCTAGAACAGGAAGGCACTGGACATTCTAGAGAGCAGTTAATGACTGCGTTGAGAAATGCAGATAAAGCGGGTGATGCCACAGCAGCCAGACGCTTAGCCAAGATGGTACAAAGCCATGACCAACGACAAGGCCAAGGCGAACAAAAAGGCAATGATGTATTTAATGTAAAACTGCCAAACGGATATACAATTAGAGGTGTGCCAGAAGGTACCAGTAAGGATGATATAGCAAGGAAGGCGGTATCAAATGGATTGGCCACATGGGATGATTTCGGAGGCGAACCACAGCAACCGCAAGACACAACTGGAAAACCGTGGTTGAATTACGCTCAAGAAACAAAAGAGGCTCCAGCCGCGCAAGCTGGTAATGCTATCAAAGCGAAGGCAAAGGGTAAAACCTTCAACTTTCCAATAGGAACAACACCCGAACAAATGGGGCAAGCTATTGATGAATACTTTGCTAGTCAGCAAGGTGGTAATGGGCGCAATTTATTCCCCTCACCAGAAAGAAATAAGATTATAGAAGACAAGAATCAAAAACTATGGGGAAATAATTAAGTTAAACTTGGAGTCCTCCATAAGGGTTATGCGTATAACGCACGTTACGGTTAATCAGGTGTGGGGGGGCAGATTTGCCCTAGAAAACCTAATATGTATGTAATAACTCTAACGAGGTTATGTCCAAAAATGACTTAGATACGTATGAAAACCCCTCTAATTAGGTGGTTCAATTAACTATGCCACTTAATCATGAGCTTAAGTGAAATATTAATAACAGAAGATGAAGGTTAAAAACGGATATGATCACCGACAATTTATTTAATGCTGATTGGAAAGCGACAGTAAAGAACGATAAAAGAAGTTGGGCCTTAGATGTTCTTGAAAATGAAAATGAAAATGGCCTTGGTGATATCTATCTTAAATGTATCTCAAGATGGTTTTCTGAGATGCCAGGCTCAAATAAACAGAAAAACCATCTAAAAGCATCTTTAAAAAGTCTAGATAATACAGATCATTTGGGCGCTGTAAATGAATTGTCTTGGTGGGTGTTTTGGGTATCCCGTGGATTCATAATTGAACCTATTCCAACAGGTAAAAATAGAACACCTGACTTTTGTCTTAAACTTGAAGATTTATGTGTAATGTTTGAAGTTACAACATTAAACCCCTCAAAAGACGGACGTTGTAATGAAATCAATTACTCTGAGAAAAATAGCTTAAAGCGTATTATCGTCAAAATGTATGATGAAAAAATTGGGCAATTCCAGTATGCCTATAATAAGAAAATGCCAGTAGTACTCGTATTATATAATTATGATGAATTTACTGGTTTTGGAGTTCAGTTCAATAGAGATATGAACAAAAATAGCCTCTTTGGCGATACGTTATTAGAGCTTTCAGCCATAATATATGTCGAGCGATACGTTCAAGAAGGTAAGCCTATGCTTAAAAAAGACAGTATAAAGGTCGTTGATAATCCTAATGCTGAGTTTCCATTTCCTGAGGAAGCAAAAAAACAAATTATGTCAGCTGCGGGAATTGATAACTGGATAGACTGTGAAAGAGCCTAGCAAGGCTGTGAATTGGGGTTGGGTAAGCTGTCCATCTTTTTCGAAAAAGGCTGCCAACTCACCCAAACCCATTACAGCGACGTTAATCTCAATTTCACAATACTTTCTGTTATGCGAACCTTATAATTTAAAGCTCAAGCTTTAAGCCGTTTATGTCCATCAATGGCTTAGGGTGATCGATCTAAGCCGAAACTGCCCCTTTATATTTTATCTCATTAGGCTGAGTCGTCTTTAACTAATAACGTTTGCCATACATGCGCTAATGGACAAGCAAAATACAAGACCTGACCCTAAACTTCTTAAGGAAAAAGATTATCTCACCACGGAGCGCTACAGACTTACAGACTTACCAACTTCAACAAAACCATAGAACCAACTAAATAACTATAAGACGACAACTAGAAAGCCAACTTGGCGTCAATTAGAATACGCCTCATAGGTTATTATCTCATCAGAACTCATATTATCAAGGACAAGCCATACTGGTACTCGCTACGCTCGCATCCTTGACAATACAAGGCCTGAAGAAGATTGGTTTAGTATGAGGTGTATGTATCACCCTACGAAGCTCATAATCCATATCGTACAAATAACAAACTCCCTAATTGACGCGACATCTATGGGCTAATTGACGCGAGATATAAATAACGTCAATTCTGGCTTTGCCTCTATACCCGAAAGGTCAATTATCTACCGTTCACTCTCCTTACTCTAATTAACCAAATATCCTACTTGATACAATCTTAGTACTACGCTAGTGTCTATCCTAGTGACCTAAGCGGCTAATTTTAAAAGAAGAGATATGGCATGATCAATGTGGTGTTAGATACAAACATTCTTTACAAAGAGGGGTTATCCTCTGTTCCTATGTTGAAGTTGCATCGGTTAGTATTATCTGAACACGTAAGGGTATTTGTCCCTGAATTAGTCAAGATGGAGTTCTTGAATAAAAAAATTTCAGAGTCCGGAACCAGACTACTATCAGCGAAAGATAGCCTTAAAGAAATCCTTTCGAAGAAAACCTTACTAGGTCGAGACATTCACAGTGAAATTAGTACGGTTCAGAATTCGTTAGAGCAACTAATGGAAACAATTGAAGGTGAGCTACGCTTAGATTTTGACAAGTGGGTGCATAAATATAATGTTGAAATAGTTCCAATTCCTAATGACTGCACTCTAGACGTAATGAAGGATTATTTTGCTGGCAAGAATGCTTTTCGCAAGCCACAAAATAAAGATGACTTCCCTGATTCGTTTATCGAAAAAACAATCAATAGCATTCATGCGAATGTAGGGGAACTAACTGCAATCCTAAACGACGGGATTTTAAATAAGCACTTTGTAAGAGCCGGGAAATTACCCATTGCGAATTCTTTAGATTCATTTTTAAGCGAACAAAGGAATGTCGATAAATTTACAGAACTAGATGCAAACATGATCTTATTCAGAGTCAATGGTTTAGCTCGAGAATTCTTTGGTTCTGAAGAATTTCAGAGGTTGTTTTTAGAAAATTTACACACAGAATCAGAGTTTATAGAAGATATATTCTTAGATGAAGCTAATGTGGCCGTTACTGATGCAGGTGGGCTTGATATTTTTGGTGAATCAATATCTGGTTTTGACAACATTACTAACCTAGAAATTACAGAAGTTGAACTACTAGACCAGAATGAATATTCATTCGATTTTACATGTGACGCTGAGGCTGGAATGTCTTATTGTGCTGAATACCAGTCGGCTCAGGAGCTTTTGGATGAGCCCGATCTCGATGTAGAGACTCACAGTATGAATGGTGAAGGCATCCATGACTTAAGTCAGTCAGTTTCAGTTAAAATATATGGAACTTCCATTATTCGCATCGAAGGTGAAATGGATATAGAGAAAATAAAGAGAGATAGTAGAACCCTCCATGTCATTGATAACCCTATAACGGTAACCTTCGACTTTCACGATGTAGAAGTCGATATGTTCAAATAATAGATATCACTACGCGCTAATTATTATCAGTCGTGTGATTAACAAGCTTGGTAGGTGCATCATCATGTGCCTACCGTATTATGTTTTCTACCCCACCAAGCGTACATCAGATAAGGGGGCGGAGCGAATCAGAGCTTTCGAATAAATTAAGATACTTTTTCTAATCAATGTTACCTTCATTCGACTCAATGCTCTAGCACGTTTATGTCCAGTAATGGTTTGGGGCAATAACGCGAAGCCGTTTCTGCCCCCTTTCGTGTTATAGCTTTGACTCCCCCATTTTTATTCATGGCTGTTCGCCATACATTTAGTTATGTTTAAATCTTAGTTTCTTTTATTTGACTGACCATATCTGTGCTTAATAGAAACGGTGCGATGATTTTATAGAGTGTTATTGGTATTTTGGTGAGTTCAGACTCGATTTGTCAAAAGACAGTCAGGTTTATCTTGTAGCAGAAAATTAATGTCAATATATTCAGCTACATAGCTAGTTTTATATATAACTTACAAGACTAAATAAATAATTTACAGAACTACTCGTTTTCCCATAAAAAAACGATTAAGCAGTTTGGAATATAGTTATAATTTCAGTTATTTCATTGCAATTTTCAATAGCGAATGAATTTTATAAACGAGGTGTCTTACTATTACAAGGTTATGCGCCATCATATAGGTTAATAATGTGAAAAGTGATTTTGAAGGGTTTGTATATTTAAATTTCCATTATCCTCCGGTTACATGGAATGTTGCTAGAGGAGTTTTCCACTCAATCGATTGCCTTGATCCTAAAGAACGTGGTTCTGCTATATCAATGTCAATGGCTTCGATGCTATCTAACTCATCAGCTGAGCGTTTAACGGCTGAATTTCATTTAGAGAATATCAGACAGTTACACTATCCAGAGCAAGTATCTCGTTTAAGAGGTTTATTTGTATTTGATGAAATTGAAAGCATGGGAAGTCTATGGGAAAACAATAATTGGGGGGGGCATTTTATTGATGATTACATAACAGATATCGGAGTATCCGTTAAAAATTCAAGCAGGGTAGATTCAAATTGGATTACTGACATTATTAATAAAAATGGAGAGTTACAACCTAACTGGCTATGTTTAGCACATAAATATTGGAGTGGTGATGCTCATCCTGTTCGAGCTCCTGTTTGGGAAAGAATCGTTGAAGGTGCGGTAACAGTATGGTCTATGGACGCCAAAAATGAAGCATTACAAGAAATAACAGCAATGTGGAACAATTCACTTGGGCTATTGAGTCATAGTTGTAATTGTGCAAGTTTTGGGTCTATTGACGGTGAAGTGTTTCCTGTATGGAAACGTACGGATACTGGTATAAGCATTGTTTATTCCATGAGGCTCGTTGACTCTAAATCATCTGAGTTTTTGAGTGAACTTGAAATATTTATTAGAGAAAATCCAGAACGGTGTACAAATCTTGGTTTGGGTGATCATGTTCCTGATCTTTCAGGTTATTTCGTTGACTTAGTTGCAAATGATAGTGATAAGTTAGGAAAGCTAATTACTCAATTAACAGAAGCTAGTGAACCTGTCATTACTCCAGTTTTACAGTAAGCACACGCTTAATGCGGCGTTAGACTTACTTAGTACCCTCGTTAAAATTGAGATTAACAAAAATGATAAATAGATTTGAAAATATAAAGTCACTTGCGAGCCAGATTAACGATAAGCAATCGCACGTATCTAAAAAATTAGAAGAACTAGATTTAGAATTAAAAAAAGATCTAGATGGTATCACTATATATGCTTGTGGTGATTCAATTCAAATAGAGATGATTGCAGAAGATGAATGGCGATACGGTTATTTATTTTTTGATGACGATGGTCTTAAAATTGCTTCACGCACAACTTTTGATGATTTTGATGACTCAATGAATGGTGTGCCTGATGAATATAAAACGTATCAAAAAATTAAACTAGCTGGAGCTAAAGCGTCATGGAAACTACGATTTTCCGACGAGAAAATAATAAATTCACTGCTCAATAATATCGAGCGTAATTTAAAAATAGCTTTGTCTGAAGTTGAGCTTTCATCAACAGCTATTGAGCAGGTTCTTTTATCGGAAGCACATGCAATTGATCAAAGCGTGGAAGAGATACTTGTCGACAACAAGCCACTTTTACGCGATTGGGTCAAAGCTAGAGCGTCGATATCAAGTGATCCATCAGATTCAATCACAAGGAGCAGTAGTTATTTAGAATCTGTCTGTCGATATATTATCGAAGATTCTGGTAATTCACTCCCAGATAAAAAAGTTATTACAAATTTAGTTGGTGCTGCAATTGATTGCTTAAATTTAGATGATTACAAAGAATCGAAAGCAGATATAAATCAGCTATTAGGTGGCATTAAATCTATATGCTCTGGAGCTGGAGCAACAAGAACACATGTTGGTACTGCTCACGGGGGATCTCCTGGAGATAGTAAGCCTAGTATTGAGCTTGCACTATTGATAAACAACTGTGCGGCTACAGCATCCTCATTTCTTCTACGGAAATATAAGGCGAATTTAAGAGTTTCAACCAGTAACCCTAACAAGGTCTAAATCCAAACCTAGGCATAATTTCTGTAATGCGAACAGTGCTCTTTAAAGTTCAAACTCTAACCCATTTTTGTCCAAGAATGAGTTAGCTAGCCTTGCTAACTCAAAATTGCCCCGTTGCGCGTTAGAACATTTACTCACTCGAAATATGTTCAAAACATAGCTATTAACTAACAGTTAATGCATTGATTTTAAAAATAGTTTAAGGTAGCATCTTGATTTTAATAGATGTTTTTCAAAATCACTTATAAAGACGTCTGTATAATAAGCTGTTAAGTACTAAGACGTTAGCTGACGTTGGAGTTTAAATTATAATGAATGATTCAGAAACGTTATCTGATAAAGTTAGTAGGTTTCAAATGTACTATTTGGATCTAATTAAGACGGCAGAGTGTGAACCGAACCTTGCTAACGAAAAAGTCCATTCTAAGATTCTTTGCTGTTCAATATTTGATGCGATTTCAAAAAGTGTGTTCCCTAATATTCACGGTAATCGCGAACGCTTTGTTGAACTTGTTAGATTATGCGAAAGCTGGCCTGAAAGCCAAAAAATTAGTTTGCTTCATTTGGTAAGGCTGTTTGAAGTAACACAAAATTTGCCGTCTAATGTAAAGCAACTCAAAGAGTTTTCAAAGAACACATTTTCAAAGTTATTTCCTATACTGAACGGACTATATACTGAGAATAAACCAATCAGTTTAGATACTGATATTGACAGGGTTTTACTTCTTTGGCCTAAACAAAATGGTAAACCAATCAAGATTGGCGGAGTATTACCACATCAATTAAAGCATGAAAACTTACTTTGGCTCTATAGAAACTCTGTGGTACACGAGTATCGAGCCCCAGGGGAAGGTGTAGAGCAAGGGCGATATAATCCGGAATTTGCTTTTTACCAAAAAGTAACAATCGTTAGTTCCATCACTAATAAAGAAATGATTTACTCTAATCAATGGGAGCTTGTGTATCCAGCTAGTTTCTTTGTTGAGCTTTGTAAGCAAGCTATCAATGTAGCGTCTGCAATCCACTTAAAAAATAATACATGTCCTTTTACGGCTTATTCCGCAGGTACTTATTGGATTCCAGATTTTAATAATATTTAAATCAGTAACAAGGTATTTAAACGGAACTAAAAAGTGGATTAGGTTTAGTTGCGCTACACATTATAACCCACGATTTTAGTCGCCTGAATTCGGAGTTAATCCAACTTCGCAATACTTTTTATAATTACCAAGGGAAATTGACGGATCAAATCATTATTTCCTTGCAGAGATGACGAAGAGCGTTCAGCACTTTACCTTCGGTATATCCTGCCAGTTGGTTGTATATTGTGGTGTAAGCATTTTACGACGCATGGCCCATTTTTGCTCTGTGCCTTGGGCGCCTAAAAATACGGTATTATTGCCATATCTCTGATTGAGCTTATCGAACACTTGCATCAGATTTTCGTTATTTTGCTCAGAGTTGAATAAATCTTTTTGTTCATGGGTACCATCAACTAAATCGATCAGGCCGATACCTATCTTGTAATACCTTACACCTTTATGGAACAGCTCTTTTGCTAATCGGGTTGCAGCTTTCGTTATTTGATCCACATCTGCAGTCGGGTATGGGAAATGATGAATAGCGCGGTAACTCGCGGGTTTGTCATCAAACGGTGAGCTTGCCGCAAAGCACAGCATTACTTTACACAATGAATGTTGCTGACGTGCTTTTAGCGATGCAATGCCAGCATGCTGGCTTAGCGCTTGTTGTAGTGTACTGAGTTCTGTAATGCGTTCACCGACACTGCGTGTAGAGTAAATTTGTTTTTTATCAGCCCTGGCTGTATCCCAATTTTTACAAGGTAGCCCATTGAGTTCTCGTATTGTGCGTTCAACCTCAATATTGAACTCTTTGCGCGCTAAACCCGCGGGGTATTCAGCAAGGTCTAATGCGTTATTCAGTCCCATCACTGTCATTGTTTTTGATAGCTTGCGACCAATACCCCAAACATCACTGATACTCATCGCTGCAAGTACCTTTAATCGTTCTGCGTCATTGTCGAGTACGCAAACGCCATTATAGTGATGTAATTTCTTTGCTGCCTGGTTAGCTATTTTAGCAAGAGTCA
>Ga0209396_1003501_pt1 | contig 15806 bp, 17 predicted proteins | sample GOMGulsemesocosm_6_FD_184638 | JGI IMG/M metagenome (GOLD analysis project Ga0209396, IMG submission 184638) | Methane-oxidizing microbial communities from mesocosms in the Gulf of Mexico - GOM8C Gulf of Mexico (SPAdes) (version 2) | ecosystem: Environmental > Aquatic > Marine > Cold seeps...
GTGATCAGGTTTTTAGAGTAATCGAACAATAAGCCTGGCATTTGTATTGAAAATTCGTCAAAACGATTGTTATCTTGAGAGAATAAGTCCTTTAAATGAGTATTTTTCATTTTTTCAGCTAATTCTTGTAAAGACTGCCAACTTGATAATTGAGAACGACAACTCATATATATTTCTACCTGTTTTAATTTTTCAAATTATATCTAATAGTCTATTTTAACAAAATATTTCACTAAGTGTAATTTGAATTTAGGTTCACCCTGACCACGTTTATGATAACAATATGTTAAAATGACAACGCTGTCAATTTTATTTATCGGGAAATTGATACTAATTTGATTATTAAAACAAAAATTAATATGCCATAGTGCATACAATTAAAATAAACTAGGTAAAATGGCTTTTAATTACATTTTACTTTTAAAAAGCTAAAAGAATTAAGATGAAAGTTACAATAACCGATGTCGCAAAATTAGCCTGTGTTTCAATTAAAACTGTTTCTAGAGTTATTAATAATGAACCATCGGTACGAAAAACTACTTTTGATAAAGTAATGAGTGCCGTTAACGAGCTCAATTATCAACCAAATTTAGCAGCAAGAAACCTTGCCGGTAGTAAATCTTTTACAATCGGATTAGTTTACGATAATCCTAATGCTTATTACGTTTTAGATATGCAAAATGGCATACTATCTTGTTGTAAAAAAGAAGGTTACGAATTACTTATTCATCCATGCTCATATGCTGATAAAGATATGGTTGAAGAATTAAAAATCATGATCAGTCGCGCCCGTATTTCTGGATTAGTATTAACACCGCCTCTATCAGAGATACGTGAAGTAATAGACATGTTAGATGCCCAGAATATTCATTATGTCCGGATTTTATCAGGCCAAGAATCAGATCCCCAACAAACTGACTGTATATATGTAAATGATCATAATGCTGCATTTGAAGTATCAAATCATCTAATCAAACAAGGTCATAAACACATCGCTTTCTTATCGGGTGATAAAGAACATAAATCAACACATGAGCGACTCGCAGGATATAAAGAATCTCTCATAGCCAATAATATTAAAATTGATGACTCACTTATATTGGAAGGGGAATATTCATTTTCTTCAGGTGTTGAGAATGCTAAAACAGTCATTAACTTAAATAAAAATGTAACTGCTATTATTGCCTGTAATGATGAGATTGCTGCGGGTGCGTTATTTGCTGCAAGATTAATGGATATTAAAATCCCTGAGCAGTTATCAATATCTGGTTTCGAAAACTCGCCATTCTCACGCCAAACATGGCCAAAACTGACAACAGCCAGCCAGTCAATTGAAACTATCGCCCAACATGCTGCCAAACTATTATTTACAAAAACCCGTGGTCAAAGAAATCAAGATAAAGAAATTATTAAAACTTTCACACCTGAACTTGTGATCCGAGACAGCACTGGACCCATTGCTTAGGCTAAATTTAGCACTACCCCACACCAATTCAGTGTGGGATTACTTACTTCTATGTTAGCGCTGCGATAACAACAACTAATAAAAGTAATAATTGAGACAATAAACTTATTGGTGATAACGCTCTCAAGAATGATAAGCTCCATGTATGTTTAATATCTGGGTATAAGCTACAGCGCTTTAAATTCATCGCAAAAAACATAATTAACATCGAAGATAATGCTAATAAAAATGATAATTCACTTTTTGAATCAAATTTAGGATCAAAAAAGAAAAACAATTGAATTGGCAATAAAAACCCTATAAGTGCATGAAGCGAATGAACTAAGTTTATTCTTTTAAATTTATTAACTTCACTTAGCTCTTTAATACCAAATTCATTCTCTAACAAAGCCACTATTTTTTTATGGCCTAATTCAACTGCAAATCCATATGCCGTAAAACCTAAGTTATTTTGTATTGCAAAATCAATATTTTTATTTAATAGAAAACGAATTGCCAACTCATTTTTAGCTTCAATCGCATGATGTAAAACTGTATTGCCGTCATTATCGACCTGAGCGATTAAATCATCGGTGCTAAGCGCCTCTAGCACATCAATAAACCCTTGTTTAACAGCCCATATTAAAGAGGTTTTGCCATTGTTATCACTAATTATCCCTTTAGCGCCTTGCTCAATAAAGCGTTTACAAATACTTTGTTTCGCACTGTCATACTTTAATTGCTGCAGTAAAGCTTTATCCAATAATTCAGAACCTGATGTTTCATCATCAAGTTTAACTAAAAATTCAAACCGATCTTCACCTTGCAGTAATTGTTTCATTAATAAATCAACAACCGCTTGTTTATCAATTAAATTAGTTTCAAGGAAAGGTAAAATCAAAGAATGCAATTCAGAGTGCTCAAGTAAAGACATCACATCCGATGTTGATAGCTTTAAACCAGATTCAAGTAACATTTTCAAAACATTAAAGAACCTTTTTTGCTGAGCTAAACTAACAATACTTAACTTAGACTCAATAGACATTTGTGATTGAAAATCACAATAGTTTGCAAGTCTTTGCAGTAAAAGTATTGTAATTGCTTCATCAGATTCTAATTGTTGCTTTAATTCAGTGAATACAGATTCTATGTATTGCTGAGATTTTTCATCAAAATCACTAATATGCTGACAATATAAATCCTCAAAAGGTTCAGCTGGTTTTTGCCATAAAATATAATATATGGGCGGTAAACTAATGCTGCATACATCTTGATCATCTACTGATTCATTGCAATTTGGCCAAGCTTCTAGTGCATCTAAAATAAAAGCACCATTTTGTTCTAACAATCCTCTTAATAGGAGGATATATTCTTTTGGCCACATTAAGACATTTTCTGTCTTCAACACTTTACTCCAACAAAATTAATTAACGATAAACGCCTCACCTTAAGCTAAACTTGCGGTGTGCTTGAGCTGAACTCATGGCATATCAAAGCGGTTAGTTTAACAGGGTTTTATCCTATTTGTACTAAATGCTATCATGGTATTTTTAATAAAAAGAGAAACATAGTGGAAACTTGGAAAATTATACTCATTATACTGGTCGTTTTAGGTGTAATTTGGAGCAATATTGCATTATTAAAATACTCAGCAAAGTTTGATGTTAAAAAATTCAATCAAGATCCAATTGAAAAAGCCAAAGCATCACTAAAAGAAAAAGAAGCTGAAAAAAAAAATCCTCACACATAATGTAAGGATTTTTAAACTAACAATAAATCGCTATCACACCAACCAATGCGCCATTAAAGCGATAACAGGAAGCGTTACAAGTGTTCTTAATAAAAAGATTAAAAACAGCTCCCATATACTAACTGGTATTTTACTTCCTAAAATCAATGCGCCAATCTCTGACATATAAATAAGTTGTGTAACACTCATCGCCGCTATTACAAAACGTGTTAGATCACTTTCAATTGAATTAGCAGCTAATATTGAAGGAATAAACATATCAGCAAAGCCAACAACGATTGTTTGTGAAGCTTGCTGTGCTTCAGGAATCTGTAACAACTCTAATAGTGGAATAAACGGCATACCTAACCATTGGAAAAAAGGTGTATATTCCGCAATAATCAAGGCAAAAGTACCAATAGCCATTACGACCGGTAATACAGCAAACACCATATCAACCGCATTTTTGATACCTTCAGTTAATGTGCCTTTAATACCTTGTGATTTATAAGCTTTAGTCAGCGCCACATGCAAGCCATGCTTAAATAATGTTTTGCCTTCGGGTAACGCCTCTACTTCCCCTTGAGCTTGTGTACCATCTATATATATATCTTTTTTATTTCTTAGTGGTGGTAACCTTGGAACAATCAAAGCGGCAACCACACCGGCTAAACACACTGTAAGATAAAAAGGTGCAAATAAGTGCTCTAGCTTTACTTGCCCTATCACAACTAAGCTAAATGTGATTGATACGGCAGAAAAAGTGGTACCAATAATAGCCGCTTCTTTTTGAGTATAATACTTTTCTTCGTATTGTTTTGAAGTCATTAATACTCCAACACTACCGTCGCCTAACCAAGATGCGACACAATTAACTGAACTACGACCTGGCACTTTAAATAACGGACGCATCACTTTAGTTAACAAAGTACCCGCAAGTTCTAACAGACCAAAATTAAGCAATAAAGGCAATAATAAACCCGCTAAAACAAATACCGAAAACAATACTGGCATCAGATCATGTAAAACTAGCGTTCCCGTATTTGCTGAGTGAATGGCTTCAGGTCCCATTTTAAAAAAGGTGATAAAAACAAATATCATGCCCATAATTCGAGTAGCAAGCCAAATGGGGGAAACATCTAATAAATGACGTAAAAAATCACGTTTCATTATAAATTGAGGTTTAAATACTTTTGTTAATATACTCAACAAAGCCGTTGTCGATATTACCGCCAACACTATATGCGTAATATAAGTACTGGTGGCATTTTGAATTTCTTTAGCGAGAAGCGCGATGGGTATCGTAAAAGCTTCACCTGTTTGTACCGGAGTCATAAACAAAAATACCCCGATTAATGAAGGTACAATAAATGTTAATATTGTACGCCAGTGATATAACATCTGATTATCGATTCGTTGTGAATTCATATATAAACCTATACTGCATCAATTTCATTAATTAAATTTGTATTGAAATAAATAATTTAATTAATGAAATTGCTTAATGAACTAGTAAACAAAAGAGCGCTAATAGCGCTCTTTTGTTTACTTCTTAAATTTTAATATTGAGTCTTATCTAACTTTTAAACTTAAATATCAATACCTTTTTTTCGTAATACTTTAACTAAAGCTTGTTGTAAGTCATTCATAATACCTGGTTCTAAAGTTTCACCTTCTTCGTCCATCCAAGTAATACTTGTTCCGCCTGAGTTATTTTTATTTAATAGCATTTGATAATCACCCGACTCTAATGGCAGTTCTGCAATATCATCACCCCATATTGAATCCCAAACGCTTGAGTCTGGTTTTTCGTAGGTAGCTGTTATTAATCCTTTGTCGTCATCTAATTCATTTATTGTGAAATTTAATTTTTCAATAAATGAAGAAAAACGTTCAAAAATTGCTTCGTAGCTTTGTTCTGTTACTAAAGCTGCGTTACCTTGATTATCAAAGCCCATCTCTAATGAAACAATGCCTTGCTGTTTATGCATTTCAACCGTTAATTGTCGGTATTTAAAGTCAAACTGGCTTACAAACGCGTTTAATGCGCCGGCTTCAAGTTGTTGGCGAAGAATAGGCGTTAATGTTTCATCTTTACTTTGAAAGTCAAGCAGTTCAGTTTTCATTGAAGCTGTTCTTTGATGCTCTTTTTGTTCAATTGTAAATTTGAATTTCTGTTTACTGACTTCTTTTTCTTCTTCCCAAAACCAAACATCTTCTACTCTATGGATTGAATACCAATCAGTCGATAGCTCGCCTTTAGCTTCATTATTCTGTACTGCGGTTACTTTATTTTCATCAAGTAAATCATTCAAGGTTGTCCACATAAAGCTTTTTAAATCATCAATACCATCTGATTTATCAAAAAATATACGTGTTTGCTTATCGCCTTCTTCAACCCAGCTACCTGTGGCCACATTTAAAACTTGCGCTGGCGGTTTTACCATATCACTTGGCATGGCCTTGCTGTATTGTGCTGGCGTCATAACATACTCAGGATCTTGGTATGGTTTTTGTAGATCCGCTGGCACTTTAAATTGCTCTGATACACGGTAGTTTTTTTCATCGTGCGCATTATTTATAAAAACACTACAACCTGATAATGCTGTGATAACACCCAATACCAAACTTTTACGGATCCAATACTGCACTTATTATTCTCCTTAGTATGCCTAATTTATTTCTATTATGAGTAGGCTATACCCTATTTGGTTCAAAATATGATTTAAAAATATTATCTCATTTTATGAACTGGTCATAATACGAGTTGATTGCTTGAAAATCATTCACTTATTAGTTAAAAGCAATCAAAACTATGAAATTAGAGCCTATATTACTTTCCTAAGCCAGTAAAAACAAGAATGGAGAGTGTTTCTATTTTTGATGTGGTAAACTTCGCCCCCAACGTAGGGGTACATGGATAAATAAATGTCAGGATTTTCAAATCAACAGCTTGTTTTAACTGCAATCGGTGATGACCGTACTGGAATTGTTGCTGAGTTAACACAGTTAGTGAGTGAATGTAGCTGTAATATTATTGATAGCCGTATTGCAATTTTAGGTAATGAATTTTCTATTATCATGCTTTTATCTGGAGATATGTCTGCGATCAGTCGTATTGAGCATACTATTCCAGTAAAAAGTATGGAAATGGGACTACTTACAATGATGAAGCGGACCTCTAATCGTACTAGTTGTGAGTTTTGTGCTGGTTATACGCTTGAATATAAAGGCCTTGATACCGAGGGTACTCTAAGTAAAGTTGCCTCATTTTTAGCTGAAGATAATATTGATATCTGTTCTTTGAAATCAGATACATACGAACAAGATAACCAACTTCACATGTGCTCAACATTGGAAATCAATGTCGCAGCGGATGCCGCATTAGATAATTTCAAACTTAAGTTTGAAAATTTATGTACAGAGCTTAACCTTGAATCAATACTGCGCCGCATACGCTAATTTTAAAATACTAGGATACAAATATGAATACATTAGTTGCGGGCGATAAAGCCCCTCTATTTTCTTTACAAGACCAAGATGGACAAAAAGTTGAACTGTCTGAGCTATTAAAAGAAAGCCAAGTTTTAGTCTACTTTTACCCAAAAGCAATGACACCTGGTTGTATCATTCAAGCTGAGCATTTGCGTGACCACAAAGCAGCTTTAATAGAACTAAATGCTATTTCAGTGGGGATCAGTCCCGATCCGGTTAAAAAGTTAAAGAACTTTGAGACTAAAAAAGAATTAAACTTCACACTTTTATCAGACGAAGATCATGCTGTAGCTGATGAGTTTGGTGTTTGGGGACTAAAGAAGTTTATGGGTAAAGAGTACGACGGTATCCATAGATTAAGTTTCTTAGTGTCTCAAGATGGCACTATCAAACATGTTTTTAATAAATTCAAAACCAAAGAGCATCACCAAGTTGTAATTAATTATTTAACTGATAATGCATAGTTTTCAAACTTTATTAAAAGGGCTATTTAAAATATAGCCCTTTTTTTAGGCTTATTTTAGCCTGCCACTTCAGCCTTTTGTTCTTCTTCTGTAGTCCATGCATTTAATAACGCACGTACTAATGATGCTAACGGAATTGCAAAAAACACACCCCAAAAACCCCATAAACCACCAAAAAATAGTACTGCAACTATGATATATACGGGATTTAAATCAACTGCTTCAGAGAATAATAGCGGGACTAAAACATTACCATCTAAGGCTTGAATGACACCATATGCTATCAATAAATACCAAAATTCCGGCGCTAAGCCAAATTGAAATAAAGCAACGGCTGCAACTGGGATAGTTACAAGTGCTGCGCCTACAAATGGTATTAATACTGATAAACCCACTAATACGCCAAGTAATGCCGCATATCTTAGGTCGAATATCGCAAAAGCGATAAATGAAGCGCCGCCAATGATCACAATTTCAATTACTTTACCACGGATGTAATTCATTATTTGTTGATTCATTTCATGCCATACTTGGCTTATTAAACGTCTCTGTTTTGGTAAAAAAGTTTCAATACCTGAAGTCAGTTCACTTTTATCTTTCAACATAAAAAACACTAAAAGAGGCACCAATATCAAATATATCATCCAAGCCACAACATCTTTTAATGATGTTAAAGAAAAAGATAATATTTGCTGACCAAACTCTAAAACTTTGTTTTCAACATTAGACACTATCCCTTGAATTTGCTGTGCATTAATAAGCTCTGGATAACGATCAGGTAAATGCATCAAAAATGATTTCCCTTGTTCCAACATAGAAGGCGCTTCTTGCAATAAATTTGCAGCTTGTTGCCAAAGCACAGGTACCATAGTCACAAATGACGCGACCATAACACCTGCAAATAATAACATGACACTTGCACAGGCTGATAATCTGGCTAATCCTAAGTTTTGTAACTTTAACACTGGCCATTCCAATAAATAGGCAATTACCAAAGCAACAAGAACCGGTATAATTAAAGAGCCTACAAAATACAATGACGCGACTAACGCAATTAATAAAAGAAACAATGTTACTGAATGGGGATCTGAAAATTTGCGTTCATACCAAGATTTTAAAAATTCTAACACTTAATTATTCCCTCTTATTAAACTCACTATAAGCTCATTTTTATCAGCTTTACTCACTATCTGATAGGTGTATTGATGAAACTTCAAATACCTTTCTATATCGTTAATATCCGAATCTACTGAAACTAAATATACAATCTCCACTGTATTGCCATTTTGCGTATTCTCTTGCAAAGCTATTTTTAATTGGTACCTAAATTGAACAAAAAGTTGGGGGCACTGATAGTGTGTTAAATCAAATTTAACCATTAAAGCTGCAACTATATATAAAGATTTAAGAATAATAACGGCAAAGTAAAACAAATGGAATCTAATCTATCGTCTAACTGAATGAATCCGCTAACTTAAGGCTCTTTAGCTATACCAAAACCGAACAATGCATTATGCTTAATAGTAGATAAGGAATAGGTTAATTTAATGACATCGCAAAACGATAAAGCACAATTACCAAACAATCCAACTTTAAAGGATGTTAACTGGTATAAAAAACAACTAAACTGGGGCGAATTACCGCCTTTTTATCATTTAGTTGCTTCTTCATTGGGGGAGTCTGAAGGCATTCTAACCCACGGTTTTGATACTGCGATAAAGCGTATAATAGATAAACGCAATTGGAACCTTGAATTACTCGGTGGTTCAATAAGTAACTCCGATGGTATTATTTGTGAAAACAAACCTAGACTTGCACTTTACCAAGTTTTCACTGACCGAGGATTTGAGTTACAAGCTTTTCCTTTAGCTAAGAATATTGAAATAAATCAATACGTCAAAGACAATAAATTAATGGAATTTATGATATGGGATCCCCATTCGATGAGGCTCATTCTAAGAATTAACCAATTACACAAATATATACAGTTTTATTTTCAAAGAGGCGATGAAGCTGATAAAGCGCTAATTATCCATGCCCATAAAGTTGTACATAGAATTATAGATTTTTTAAAACAAGAATTGAACATTATTAAGATCAGCGGAGTCTCAATTAAAAAGTATTATGATATATGTGAGAATGAAACCTCACTTGATCAAGATGAACTTATGCTTGCACAGCTAATGTTGAATGAGCAAGAAAACAAGGAATAAAATGAATAAGAGAAAAAAACTATCACAATTTATTATTAGTGCATTATTATTATCTTCTCCTGTATTTGCACAATCAAATTTTAAGCTGCCCGATTTAGGTACTTCTGCGCTACAAGTATTACCTTTAGAAAAAGAAAAAGCCATTGGCGAAATCATGATGATGAAAATCAAAAGTTCATCACCTGTTATTCAAGACCCTTTATTAGATGAATACCTGACAAGCATAGGTAATCGATTAGTTGCCCATGCTGATGATATCCGTTTTCCATTCGAGTTTTTTTGGATCAAAAACAACGAAATAAATGCATTTGCTTTTTATGGTGGTCATGTAGGTGTGCATGCAGGCTTAATTGCAAAATCAGACAATGAAAGTCAATTCGCTTCAGTACTGGGCCATGAAATCGCTCACGTAACTCAAAGACACTTAGCACGACGATTACAAAAGCAGCAAGAAAATTCAGGTCTAACTTTAGCGGGAATGGTGGCTGGTTTATTAACTACAATCGTTAACCCTGAAGCAGGCATGGCTATTATTTCAGCTAATCAAACACAAAGCATGTTAAGTCAAATGACCCACAGCCGTGGCGCCGAGCAAGAAGCTGATCGCATTGGCATGACGATTTTAAATAATTCAGGATTTGACCCTCGTGCATCAAGCGAGTTTTTAGCCAAATTATCCGCACAATTAAGATTTAAGCAAAAGCCTCCTGTCTTTTTATTATCTCATCCATTACCTGATAGTCGAGTATCAGATATTCGTTTAAGAGCCCAGCAATATCCTGAAAAGTTTATCGATTCAAACCTTGAGTTTTTATTAGCTAAAAGCCGTATCAAAGCACGTTTCACTTCAACTTCAGAAAAAGCAGAACAACAATTTAGAAATGATATTAAAAAACATCAATTTTCAGATAGAACAGCGGCTAAATATGGTTTGGCATTAACCCTTATTGATCAGAAAAAACTTGATGAAGCAGAAGTCATTTTAACTAAATTATTAAAAAATGACCCATCAAACTTATTTTATCTTGATAGTAAAACTGATTTATTAATCGCACAAAAAAATACCCAAGCAGCTTTAACCTTATTAAAAGAGCATTATCAATTAAAGCCTAATAACCAAGTTATTACCTTAAACTATGCTAATGCTGCAATTGAAGCTAAAGACTACCCATTAGCAGAGCGGTTGTTAAAGTATTTTTTACTAGATAAACCCGGTCACCCATTAGGTAAAGACTTAATGGCGCAAACCTATAAAATGCAAAAAAATCAATCGGCTTATCACGAAATTCGTGCGAGCATAATGATAGATCATGGCGCATACCAGCAGGCATCTGATGAAATTCAAAAAGCGCTTAACTTTATTGAAAAAACAGATGATATTAAGCGCCAGCGTCTCAAAGCATTATTAAAACAATATCGTCAAATGCAAAAAGAACTCGCAAAGCTTTAATTATCACTTAGCTTTGTCTAAAATAGCGCTCCTTGCGCTATTTTTATTTAGGATCTAACATGACAATTCAAATTTATCACAACCCAAGATGTTCTAAGTCTCGCCAAACATTGGCTTTATTAGAAGAAAATAACGTAACTCCTGAAATAGTAGAGTATTTAAAAACATCACCTAATACACAAGAAATCACATCACTTATTACAAAGTTAGGTTTTGATTCTGCTCGCCAATTAATGCGTACAAAAGAAGACTTATATAAAGAACTAAACCTAAAAACAGAAAATGACGAATCAGCTTTAATTTCAGCTATGGCAGAAAACCCAAAACTCATTGAGCGTCCAATTGTCGTAAATGGTGATAAAGCTGCGATTGGTCGCCCACCAGAAAGTGTTTTAGAAATTATTTAATGTCTTATATCCTAGTTATTTATCATTCAAGTCATGGCTCTGTGAAAAGCATGGCCCATGAAATTTGTGACGCTATTTCAAGTCACAATATGGAAGTTAAGTTACGTACATTTGTTAAGCAATCTGATACAGATATCGTAGTAACACAAAATGACTTAATGCATTGTCAAGCACTGGCTTTTGGTAGCCCTACCCGGTTTGGTATGATGGCTTCTCAGGCAAAATCTTTTTGGGAAGCAACAAGTGAACTCTGGCTAAAAGGTCAATTAATCGATAAACCTGCCAGCGTATTTACATCAAGTAGTAGCATGCATGGTGGTAATGAAAGTACGTTACTTACGTTATCTTTACCCTTACTACATCATGGTATGATGTTACTAGGTGTACCTTATGATATTCCTGAACTATCAAGTACACAAAGTGGCGGAACGCCATATGGTGCCAGTCACGTGTCAGGTCTTGGTAATAATACAGACCTTAGCTCACATGAAATAAAAATTTGCCACTCTGTAGGCCACAGACTGGCTAAAATCACTCAACAATTGAATAAGTGACATGATCAAAAAACAAGATAAAACAAAGACCTTTCAACGCCTCGCTTTATTTGGCTACGCTGGATTATTAATACTAATGCCATTATGGTTATTTTACCTTGCGCCTCCTGAGGGATATAGCAAAGGGTTTGTATTTTTGATATATATTTTACCTTTGTTATTACCATTAAAAGGCATCATTCAAGATAAGATATACACCTATGCCTGGGCTAATTTCATTGTCATGATTTATTTTCTGCACTCTTTAACCATGCTTTATGTCTCAATAGATATTTATGTAATTTTAGAGTTAATATTTGCCACCAGCATGTTTATTGGTTGTACTTATTATTCTAAACATCGCGGTCAAGAATTAGGATTAAGAATTAGAAAACTAAAAGAAGAATTAGCTGAAGAAAAAGCAGCTCATGAACATGATAAATCTAAATAAGGTTTCATAAGAATAAAGTCAGTTAATTCACTGACTTTATTCTTTTTACTCCCATAAAAGGAAGTTGATATAATATATGTCTTCATTTGAACTAAAAAAGATACTAGGCAATCTATTAATGCCTTTACCTTTATTATTTATATTAGTTTTAATAGGCTTATTGCTACTTACATTAAAACAAAAAAAAACGGGATTGCTCTTTTTCATTCCAAGCATAATTACGCTATTTTTATTAAGCCTCCCTATCGTTACTCAACAGCTAATCGATTCAACAGAAAATAAATACACCATTTTTGATACTAATAAACATAAAAAATTACACTATATTCTAGTATTAGGTTGCCAGATAAAACCACATAAAAATCGCCCTGCAAATTCGCAACTGGGTGCTTGCTCTCTTTCACGTTTAGTAGAAGGTTTGAGAATTGCAAGAAAGTACCCTCAGGCAAAATTGATTGTATCTGGTTTTGGTTATGATGGCACAACCAGTAGTGAATTAATGAAAAAGACCGCTTATAGTTTAGGTTTACACCATACAAGGATTTTAACTAACCCTAAAGCCAAAGATACAGCGCAAGAAGCCAAGCTATTAGCTTATAGGCTTGTTGATGCAAAAGTTGCTCTGGTGACCTCTGCTGCACATATGAGCCGTTCAATAGATTTATTTAATCAACAAGGTATTGATGTCATTGCAGCCCCGACAGACTTCTACGCGCTTAATCTGCAACCTTTATGGCGTCAGTTTATACCCAATGCCGAAGCATTTTTAGCAATTACAGCACATCAGCATGAAATTTTAGGCACGTTATGGATAAAGGTTTTAAGACTTTATGATCCTGAATCACTTTAAATCAAATTCCTAAAGGTTATAAAAATATGCTCACTATCAGTATTTGTGAGCATTTTAATTGGAAAAGTATGTACTGCTGATTTATACGGGGTTATCTATATCCACAAAAATCACTTCTAATTTATGCTCTGACGCTAAATGCTCACCTAACGCCTTTACACCATATCTTTCCGTTGCATGATGTCCAGCAGCAAAAAAATCAATATTTTGCTCTCTAGAGCTATGAATTGTTTGCTCTGATGCTTCACCCGTTAAATAGGCATCAATACCTTGATCAGCCGCTAAATCAATATATCCTTGCCCACCACCAGTACACCAAGCAATGGTTTTAATTTTATCGTCTCTAACAATTGAAGTAACAGGCTCTCGATTTAATACGGTTGCAATTTTTCTTGCAAACTCCTCGCCTGTTATAGGTGTGTTTAAAACACCTTTTACCGGCACACTTTTAGCACAACCCAACTCTAAACCGCCTTCATAGGTAATATCTAACAACTTTGCCAATTGTGCATTGTTACCTAAGGTCGGATGCACATCTAATGGCAAGTGATATGCAATTAAATTTATATCGTGTTTTATCAATGCTGCGATACGTTTTTTCTTCATGCCAATAATTTGTTGGCTCTCACCTTTCCAAAAAAAGCCATGATGTACTAAAATAGCATCAGCCTTATGATTAATTGCAGCATCAATTAAAGCTTGTGACGCAGTAACACCTGTCACTATTTTTGTAATGTTCTCTTTACCTTCAATTTGCAAACCATTGGGACAAAAATCCTTAATTGTATGTGGTTCTAGCAAATTATTAAGATGTGACATTAAATCGGAACGTTTCATAATTTTTCAATATTTTCTTAAATTTTGTAAAATTGTCCCGTTTAGTTGAGCAAAAAGAAAGAAAAACCTGAAAAAATTGATAATTCTTTCAAAAGTAGGTATAAAAGCCGCTGCAACAAATTTAACAAAAAAATTAGGAATAATGATGAGCAAACTTGATAAAGCACAAGTTTTAGAAGATTTTGACAAAGCATATCAAGCAGCAAATGGCAAACAACCTGAAGTTGTTGCTAAAGCAGGATGGTACAGTGTAGATGGTGGCAAAAACATGCGCCTAGCTGATCTTGCCGCTTTAACTGAAGAACTTTCATCTGGTACTGCACCTGCAGCGCCAGAGAAAGCTGCTAAGCCTGCTAAAAAGGCTGCCGCAAAACCTGCTAAAAAAGCTGCTGTTAAAACAGTAGAAATCAAAGATAAAGGCATGGTTATCGTTAAAAATAACGAAGACGGTTATACAGCTGAAGAGTTCTGGATTGTATATCTTGCAGAATTAGATCACGACTGTCGTTTACCACAAGGTATCGTATAGTTTATTAAATTTCGATTTAATAACAAAAAGGCTGCAATTTAATTGCAGCCTTTTTTGTATCTCCAATCCAAACAACATGCTTGGAGATCTAAAGATGGTTACATTAATAACCATCGATAATTTAAACAAATCTACTTTTTCTCAAAGTACATAAGCTCTCTTTTCTTCTTGCCCACTTCTTGCATTGTTGCAGCATCAAATAAACGACCATTGATCATAGTATAATCAACGCGATCACTCACTCGAATATTTTCTAATGGATTACCATCAATGACCATCAGATCAGCAAGTTTGCCTACTTCTAATGAACCGATGTTTTTATCTAGACCTAAGTAACGGGCTGGATCAAGCGTTGAGGCACGTATTGTTTCAAGGCCTGTCATGCCGCCTTGATCAAACATCCACATTTCCCAGTGAGCAGCTAAACCTTCACGTTGACCATGCGCACCCAAATTGACGATTACACCTTCGTCCTGAAGCTCTGCAGCAACACGTGCATTACTAAAGTGGTTATAATGGTGCTCAGGTGCTTTTGGACGCCTCATAGAGCGCGGTAGCAGCTGATTTTTTGGTACAAACTGAGATAGTCTAGGGTGATCCCAAACATCTGTTTTATCATACCAGTAATTTTCGCCCCAAATACCACCATAACCTACAACAAGCGTTGGTGTATAACCTACATCACTTTGGCCCCACATTTGTTTAATATCGTTGTAGATATTAGCAACCGGAATAGAATGCTCTACACCAGTATGACCATCAGCAACCATAGATAAGTTATGCTGTAATAATGAACCACCTTCAGGCACAACCATCATACCCAATTCACGACCTGCTTGAATAATTTGCTGACGCTGTTCACGGCGAGGTTGGTTATAAGATTTAACACTAAAAGCACCTACTTTTTGTAAACGCTCTAAATGAAATTTAGCATCATCTAACGAATCAACATGTGATGTGTAACCTGGACCATTTGCGCCATACAAAATGGTACCTGTAGAGAAAATACGCGGACCAACAATCGTGCCTGCTTTTTGCATTTCACTGGCAGCAAAAATTTCAGTTGTATCATTTGATGGATCGTGAATTGTTGTTACACCTAATGCTAATCCTGCAAAGTTTTTCCAGTTTTGCTGAGGCACAATCTCATTTGAAGCTTGAGAACCATGGGCATGGGCATCAACGATACCTGGCATAATTGTTTTACCAGATACATCAACTACTTTTGCGCCTTTTGGAATAACTACTTCAGCAGCAGTACCAACTGCTTTAATGTGTTTACCATCTGTTAGTAATACACCGTTTTCTATCACTTTATCGCCATTCATAGTGATAATACGTGCGCCAGTTAACGCTATCATGCCCTCTGGTGCATGCATGGATTGTTTAAAACCAATGTTTTCA
>Ga0209396_1003505_pt1 | contig 15790 bp, 13 predicted proteins | sample GOMGulsemesocosm_6_FD_184638 | JGI IMG/M metagenome (GOLD analysis project Ga0209396, IMG submission 184638) | Methane-oxidizing microbial communities from mesocosms in the Gulf of Mexico - GOM8C Gulf of Mexico (SPAdes) (version 2) | ecosystem: Environmental > Aquatic > Marine > Cold seeps...
CTGATGTTTCATTTAGTTTACTTAATGAATCATCATAGTTTTTTAATACTTCTTTTAAATAATTGATTGCATCAGGAGTCAATTCACCTTTTGTGCCTTCAGTTACCCATCTCGTTGCAGAAATGAGCGCGGACAATTCATAACTACTCATAGTTAATCGATAAATATTTCTATGTCCCCGTTCAACTTTCATGAGCCATATGTTTTGATTGAACATATTCTCCAACCTGACCTAATTCTTTAGCAAAATCTTCATAATTAGTTTGTGTTCCATTAAGGTAAACACTCCATCCTACACTCATTTTTGTGTAATGAATAGCTTCCTGAATTTCTTCTTCTGTCGCACCCATTAGTTTAGCCACTTCAGTATGAAACAAAGTACAATAACGACAAAACGTTACTGAATGAATTGCTATTCCCATTAACTCCTTATACTTGTTCGGGATAAGCGTTTCTCCAAGTTCCAAAGATTTAAATAATTCCCACTCAGCACCTATGTACTGATCTGGTATGGAACCAAAAAAACTTGGTACAATACCCAATGCATCTCTAATTTCACTTTCTACTTCAAGGCGATTTTTTGAAACTTCCATAATATGTTGTATTAAATTAATCCTACTTAATTCACAACTCCAAAAAGAGAGGATTCCACCTTTTAGAAGTCTAAAATAGTTTTTTCCATATTTGATTATTTAAATTAGAAAGTCAGTAAACAACTTCTAATTAGTTTAGCAAATTTAGTAAAAATATAGTCTTCTTCCAAAAATAATTTTCCTAACTAATTAAACACCAAGATTTTAATCTAATTTTATGGATAACCAATATTTATCAATACTAAATTCTAATCTTTTACAACCAGAATTTAAAAAAGTGATGTTGTTCAGGTGGACATAATTAATATAAAGAAAATATATTCAACATAGAGTTCAGTGGTTGAATTGAAAGTTTAGTATTTAAAAATAATCCCGACAGTAATAGGGAATAAACTATAGGTTAAGCACGTAGTTGAGAATTTATCTATTTTCAAATCCGTACTAAACATAGTAGAATATTGGATTTAATTAGAAAACATGTAGCTGGAAGAAAATGAAAAACCGAATAGGCTGTTAATTGAAGAATTAATTTTTAACTTGAATTAGGTTCTGAAAATATTTTTTACTTAGTAATTTCTATAGTATAAAATTTAAACCAAGTAATAATTAATGTTTGGTAAAAAATTAACTATAACCTGTATCTAACACTATTTATAGTTAATTCTGTTTGGTACCTAATTCAAAATATTACACACCTAAATGAACTCGTAAAAATTTGTTTTGATGTTTAATTATAAAAAAATAGCCAAAGTTAAAACTTTGGCTATTAGTAAAATGAACATATGAACTTTTAATCACCCTACGAAAACATAAATTATGTGTGTGTTAGCATACACTATCTTCCGTCCGTAAATTGAATTACAAATCCGTTTTAGTTTATATATTCGTATGAAATTTATCTATATATAGATATTTCTATTCCTTAATTATTTTTTTAACAATACATGTATTTTGTTTAAAAAGCTTTAAAAAGTAAACACCATTTGACATTGAATTAAAATTAATAACATTGTTTATTACTCTCCCTTCTTTAACTATTCGACCTATCTGATTATAGACTTTATAAGAATCAAAACTAATGTTTGTTGAGGCTATATAAACATTACCTTTTACTGGATTTGGATAAATGTCAATATTGTTTTCTAAAGAACTGTCTAAATTTAACAATGGTACTATAGAAAAACGAGAGACATAAAAGTCATCAAATGAAAACCCATTATTGTACATATCTTCCCCTGAAAATGGATTTAAATCTATGGCTGAACTTCTGAAATTACCAAATAATAAAATTTCATTAGTATTAGTTAATATAAGGTTGGTGTTTGATTCTTCATCAGCTCCACCTAAAATATTATGATTTAAATAATTCCCCGAACTAGTTAATTCTAGAATAAAAGCATCTACACTTCCTTGTGATGTACTAGAAGATACATCCAAACTATTGTTAAAATCAACAGTACCTATAAAGCCCCCCGTAACTATTAAGTTCCCATTAAACTCAATGATGTTTTCAACCTCTTCAAAACCAATTCCTGTAGTATTCCCTCCAATTGGATATACATAATCAAAGTTCCCAGAAGTATCAAACTTACTTAAAAAACCATCAGAATCTCCAGAAGGTGTAATAGAGTTAGTTCCAGTTCCTGGATCAAAATCAGTAGTGTTAGAAAAACTTCCGCAAACATACACTCCAGAATCTAATACTTTTATCGCATTTACATTTTCGTTAGAAGTACTTCCAAATGTATTCCCCCAGATGTAATCTCCATTAGTATCTAATTTTATCATAAATAAATCATTACCTCCATTACTAGTATAACTATCAATATTTAAAGAGGCATCTAAATCAATACTACCTGCATAACTTCCCGTTAAATATAAGCTTCCATCTACAGCAAATTCCATATCCAAAACTTTAGAAATCCCAGTAGACTCAAAGATGTTTACCCAAACAAAATCCCCATTAGTATCCAATTTTAAAAGGAATCCCTCAGTTGTAGAATTTGTTGCAGTAATTAATTCTTGAGTAGAAGAGCTAGGGTTAAAATCTGCATATTGAAAACTTCCCGCAATATATATGTTTCCTGAAGCATCTACTTCAATAGAACTTGCATCTTCATTTGCTACACCTACAGGATTACTTATTTGTTTTGCCCAAATAAAATCGCCATTGCTATCTAATTTAATAATAAAACAATCTCTACTATTAAGAAATGATTCAACAGATAACCAATGTTCATCTGCATTAGTAGTAAATGGACTACCATCATCATCACCAGTGGCTGGATTTGCATCAAAAGAACTTGAACCTGCCCCTTGAAAATATCCTGTTAAATAAATGTTATCGTTTGCATCTATTGCTACATCAACAGCAACATCATCATTAGCTCCTCCAAACCCTTTAACCCAAATAGGATTTCCATTTTGATCAAATTTTGTTAAAAAACCATCTGCATTACCACCATGTGAAGTAATTGTACTTGTACCTAAAGTTATTGAACTTTGGAATAAACCAACTGTATATAAGTTTCCATGACTATCAGACGCTCCTTTATATTGAACATCTATTCCTGCATCTCCATATGTAGAACCGTTATAATACGTTTGACTAAAAGCTGCAATACTTAATAGTGAAGAAATTAAGAGTGAAAAAATTTTCATAATTATTTTTTTTAAATTTATAATACAAATTTAAGTCTCTTTTTTTTTTAAAATCTTGAACTAATTCAAGAAATCAAAAGTTTATACCAAATAATTTAATTTCTTTTTTAATTTACTAAACCATTCAGGTGAAATACCAATAAATTGGGCTAAATAATAATCTTTAACTCGTAAAAAAAATAAGGGGTGATTTTCCTTTAGGTAAATAACAAATTCTTCAACAGAATTTGTTAAAAAAACACCTCTCACTTTTTCAATAGTCAAAAAACGAGATATTAAAACCTTTCTATAAAAACTATTAAACAATGGATAAATCTCAACCCATTTATGGACATCATCTTTTTTAAATACTACTACGGTAGAATCTTCTACCGCCTTTATTTCATAGCTTGTTGGAACATTTAAAAAAAAACTATCATTGTTGCTAACAAAATCAAAATCGTCACTCAAATAAAACCAAGATGCTCTTTTATTTCCATTTTCAGCAATAAAAGAAGATATAAAACCACCTTTAGCAATAAAATATACATATTTTGAATTAGTACCTTGTTCTACTAGAATTTCATTTTTTTTCACTTCAAGCGTATAAACATTGGATACTATATCCTTCCACATAACAGAAGACATTCCTACACTTTCTTCAATTCGATTTTTTAGTTTTTGAATCATATAAATTCAATTCGTTGTTCAAATAAAGTTACAATAAAAAAATCAGAGAAGTACGACATAACAAAAAAAATAAACGGTAATAACCACTTTACTTAAAAGGGAAGTTGGCAGTTATATTCAACAGTAAAGCAATTAACAAGTATTTCAAAACTTTGTTAAGGTGCTTTATTAGGTAAAATATGTTTCTTAAATTCGTTATATGAGTACATAGATTGGGGAACTAATTTGACAAACAAAATGAAACTAAAATTCAAAAATAACTTAATATTATTGGTTCTGCTGTTTATGTCTCTATATCATATGTATAACATAATAGAATTCCATATAATAGTTACCACATAACCTTCCTTATTCATTTAATCACTGGACACATAGGGACTACATATTTAACTTGGTCTTTTTTTCAACAACATACACTCAATTGTAATTCACTATCTTTACCAGATGTTTTTTTGAGGAAGATAACTTAAACATATATACAAACCAATATTTCAAAATTTCTATTTATACAATTTTTGTAAATTAAAAACTAAATCATTAATTTACAATGAACTCAAAAAACATAGCATGGAATTGAGGACCGCTTTATTTTTTTTAAGCGATTATATTGAAAGAAGTAATACCTTGTATACATCTGTCTCAAAGAAAAGTATCAGAAATAACTTGTTAATCAATAATAATTAAATTTTATATACTCCTTTATTAATCAATTCAAAAATTATTTTGGCTTCCATTTTGGCATCATCCAAACCTCTATGTAATTCAATTTTTTTAGTGTTTGGAAACAATATATTCCACGCTTCTTGAGCAGATGGCCACTTTCCAAAACCACCACTTTTATGCGGTAAATTAAAAAACTCAGCACTTTCTTTCATAGGATCCTTAATAGACTTACCTAAGTTAAACCCCCTACTCTTTAAAAAGTCAGCATCAAATGCTCTATTCCAAGCACAAATTTTTCCTAAATGCGAATCAAAAATTGCTTGAATAGCTTCAAAATGAAATGCCAAAGGCTTAGCATGTCTTACATCATCATGTGACATATATCCATTTTCAAAAATCCAAGCATTATGATGTTTAGCAGATAAATGAGTTTCTTTTAATTGAACATCCAACAGTTCAGTAATAGTACCGGACTCTAAATCTAATTCAACTATACCTAATTCTAATATACAATCTGCCTTATGATTAAAACCAGTGGTTTCAATATCTATTACTAACAAACTATTAGATTCCACACGCAATTTTATTTACTCTGTTTTGGTGTCTTCCACCTTCAAATTCAGTAGTGAAAAAGGTTTCAACCATTTCTAAAGCTAATTCTTCAGAAATAAAACGAGCTGGTAAAGCTAAAACATTAGCATCATTATGTAAACGAGACAATTCTGCAATCTCATTAGTCCAACATAATGCAGATCTAACTTCTTGGTGTTTATTAACAGTCATGTTAATTCCATTACCAGAACCACAAATTACAATTCCTTTACATTTATTTTCAGTTACATATTCAGCTACGGGATGAGCATAATCTGGATAATCAATACTCTCTGTAGAATGACATCCATAATCCTTCATTTCATACCCTTTATTTGATAATAATTCAATAACTTTAAGTTTTAAATCATATCCTGCATGATCACATCCAATTGGAATAATAGTTTTCATAATTTGTTGTTTTTACAAAGATAATTTATCTATTTTTAATGTGAATAAGTACTGTTAACAATTATTAATAAGTTTATTAACAATTACTATTATATACTTAAAATTAGACTCTTACATTAAAAATAATATAGTTCTTATTTGTTAATTAAAGTGTTTAAAACCTGTTAAGCAATAGTAGATAAAAAGGATAAGTTTATGTAGGAATATCGAAACATAATTTTGTATGGAAATTATTTTTAAATAAACAGTGTTCATAAGTAAACTTTTTTCAAGGCAGTTCTTAACCGAAATTAACACCTCCTTTTTTTATTTTTGTAAACACAATACTTATAAACATAATTGTTAATAAGTACACTTAACAACTGAAAACCAATAGAATTTAACTCATAAAATTGTTAATTACCTATTGAAAAATTGTTACATTTATAAAAAACAAATTTTATCGTAAAACTTTTACACATATCAACAGCCCTAATAATAATAATAATTTCTTCTTTTTTAAAAAAAGGTTATTCATTATATATAATATATATATTTCTCTTTTTTGTATTTTCAGGTCAAGTTTCAGGTCAAGAACTAAATCCAAATGGTCCAAATATATTTTATCATTCAAATGGAAAAGTAGCAAGTAAAGGAAATTTTAAAAATGGTTTACCGGAAGGTATTTGGAAATCATATTCAGAAACTGGTATTTTAATTTCACAAGGCAAAAAATCACTAGGCCTTTCTGATAGCATTTGGAATTTTTATGACACTAAAGGGTTTATAAAAAATTCAATTACATTTTATGATGACAAAAAAAATGGTTGTGCCATTTACTTTGATACCTTAGGTAATATTATTAAAGAATTATTTTATCTCGATAATGTAATTCAAAATGAACAAATAGAGTACTTTGAATCTGGTAAAATAAAAAGTTTTACAAATTTTAAAGATGGAAAAAAAGTAGATGAGGCGTTTGAATTTGATGAAAATGGAGCCGTAATAACAGAGTTAATTTATGATGATGGATTTTTAAAATCTAAACAAGAATTGAATAGATTTAGCTCGGATGGATTGAAAATAGGATATTGGCGTGACTATCATAGTAATGGAGCTTTAAAATCTGAAAGTAATTTTGTGAATGGTGTTAAAAAAGGAATTAGTAAAGTTTATAATTTAAAAGGTAAAATTGAATCAATTAAAAATTATTCGGCTGATTCATTAAATGGCAGTCAAGATATTGAATTAATAAAATTATATAAAGAGTATTATCCAAATTCATATAAAGAAAAATTAGTTGGTGGCTTTTTTAATAATATGAAACAAGGTATGTTTCGTGAATATGACATATTAGGAAACGTTGTAAACGGTTTTATTTATAAAAATGATACGATCATAGCAGAGGGGTTAATTTTGAGTGATGGGACTTATGATGGGAAATGGAAAACTAATTACCCATCAGGTAAAATTCAATCGGAAGGAAATTACGAAAAAGGATCTAAAAATGGGATTTGGACTTTTTATTATGAGAATGGCACAATTCAACAAAAAGGAAAGTATAAAAATCAAATTCCATCAGGTGGTTGGAAATGGTTTTATGAAAATGGAGCTATCAAACGAATAGAATATTATAGAAAAGGAAAATTAGAAGGTTCACAAATTGAATATGATGAGTTGGGAAATGAATTAACGAATGGTGAATATTATAATGGGTTAAGAGAAGGAGCTTGGTTTTATCATGTTGGTGACTTTAAAGAAATAGGTGAGTTTACTGTAGGATTTAAAATAAATATTTGGAAGCATTATTATAAAAGTGGAAAATTGGCATTCATTGGTGAATTTGATGAAGGTCAACCAAAAGGTAAACATGTGTATTATCATGAAAATGGTGTAAAAAGTTTGAAGGGAAAATATTTGGCTGGTGAGAAAAATGGGACATGGAAAAAATATAATGAAACCGGGGATTTAATCGAATATTTGAGATACAAAAGAGGTGAATTATTATCAATTAATGGTAAAAAAGTAAAAGTAATTTCTAATGAATAATTACAAAAAAAAAAATAAATCATTCAATACAGAATTGGTATCATCTTATATAACAATAAGTTGGTTACTTATTCCTATTCTCAGTTTTCAATTGATTAATCATTATTTTGGAATTAATCAACTTGTAAATTTTCAGTTAATAATTACAGCATATATTTTAATAGGTTTATTACTGTTTCAAGTTATAAAAAAATCTAAATTTATAAATTCAAATTTTTATACTATTCAAGCTTTTTTTTTAATAATTGTCGTTATTATTGAATTTATTTGGTATTATAATACACAAGAAGTTAGTCAATTAATAAGTTTTATATTAGCAACTACAATTACAGGAGTAGCTTTAATAAAACCGAAAAATAGTATTATATTTTTTGGTATAACTACTGTTTTATTAATTGTAATTAATTTAATACTTGGAAATAATGTATTGATTAATTTACATTATTTTTTAATTTCTGGAACGTTTATTATAACCTTTAATTTTTGGAGAGAAAATTTAAATAATCGGTTAAAATTATCTCAATCGTCTTATAAAAATATTTTTTCTGATACTCAATCTTTAATATTTGTTATCAATAAAGATAATTATAATTTAATTGAATTAAACACAAAAGCTCAAGACTATATTAGTAAAGAAAAGATTGTAGAACAGAATATTTTTAGCGTTTTCAGTACAGATAAAATACTGTTAACTGAAAAGTTAAATTTATTAGAAAATGATATAAGTGATTTACAATTTGAAACTGATTTTGATTTTAGTAATAGTAATTATATTCCAAAATATTTTTCTATAAAATCATCTACTTTTTTTAATAGAGAAGTGATTATTATACAAGTTAAATTTATTCAAGAAAGAAAAGAAAATGAACAACAGTTGATTGAGACTAAAGAAAATTTTACTACCATTCTTGATAATATAAATTCATTTATATATAACATTGCTTATTTTGATAATAAAGATATTCAGCTTCGTTTTGTATCTTCAAAAGCAGCAAAAATTTTAGAAATTGATATTGATGAAATAATAATTAAAATTAAGAGTAATAGGATAAAATTTCTTATTCATCCGGATGACTTGAGTTATGTTCAACAAAAAATTAGAACAGCTTCTAGTACTTTAGAAGTTCAAAAATTGGAATATAGACTTATTATTAATAATGATGTAAAATGGGTAAAAGAAACTATTTTTCCTAAAAAAGAAAAAAAATCTGTTGTACATTTTGGAATAGTAACTGATATAACAGAACATAAAAAAAATCAAATTTTATTAATTAACTCTGAAAAAAAGCACAGGCAATTATTTGAAGAAAGTTTAGCAGGAATATATAAAACTACTGTAGATGGTTGTATTATTGATGCTAATATTTCTTTTGCAAAAATGCTTGGAATTGATAGCGTTGATGAATTGAAATTAAAAAATATAAATGATTTTTACTTTGTAAATAATGATAGAGTAGATTATATAAATGAATTAAAGGAAAATAAAGTAATTAATAATCACATTATAGTTTTAAAAACATTGAATAATAAACGCATCATCACTAGTAATAATGCATTTATTTATGAAGAAGAAGATGTGTTATATATTACAGGAACTTTAATTGATGTGACAGAGTTGCATCAAACAACTGAAGAATTAAAAAAGAATGAAATAAAATTAAAGGAATCTCAATTGTCATTTAAAAGTATGGTAGATAATTCTCCAGCGTCATTATTAATTTTTAATTCAAATAATGAATTGGTCTTTATGAATAAAAAGGCTCAAACATTAAGTGATACTTATTTGAATGATAGTTCTAGAGAATTTGAAAAAATATTTAAAAAAGAGCATAGGTTTATCATTGAAAAATTATTTATTGAAGCTAAAAATCCTATTCAATCTTATACTCAAATTGTTTTAGAAAATTTAGCATTAGGTCTAAAAGAAAATTATGCTTTACAAGTTGTTAAGGTAAATTATAATAATGAGGAATCGAATTTATTAATATTTAGAAATGTAACTATAGAACATGAGTTTAATAAGCAAAAGTTGAGAGCTGAATTGGCGGAGGAAATAAATGTTTCGTTAGAAAAAGAAATTATTCAACATAAAGCCACTCAAAAATTATTAATTGAAAATAGAAACTTTACAGAGAGTTTATTCGATAGTTCTCTAGATATGATTATTGCATCAGATACCAATAATATCATTACACTTGTTAACAAAGCAGCAATCACTAAATTTGGCTATACTAAAGATGAATTAATTGGTAAAGATTTATCTTTACTTGTTCAATCGAATAGGAATAGATTAGATGTTAAAAAACAAATTATTGAAAGTAATAAATATATTGGTGAAGTAAATAATGTTACAAAGAGTGGTAGAATATTTAAGTCTTATTTATCAGCGACAGCAACAAAGAATGAAAAAGGAGAATTAACTGGGTTTATGGGAATTTCAAGAGATTTATCTGAAATTAATGAAATTCAAAAGATTATTACTACTCAGTCATCTGTTATTGAATCTTTGTTTGAAAATGAATCAAATATTTTTATTTGGAATTTAAACAAAAATTTAGATTTGGTATCTTATAACAAGGGAATATATCAGTTTTTTGAAAAAATTGGAATTAAATTAGAATCTGGATCTAAATTTTTAAGACAAATTAAAAGTGCAATTGATAGTGATTATTTTAAAGTAATACAAACTCATTTTATAAATGTTTTAAAAGGTGAGAAATCTAACTTTATAATTAGAATATCCAATGATGAAGATGTACAATATTGGGCTGATATTCATATAACTCCTGTTATTTTACCAGATGGTAGAATTCAAGATATTATGTGTTTAGGTACTGATATTACTGAACAAATAAATAAAAATATTATAATTGAAAATAGTGAAAAAAATGTAAAAGCAATTTTAAATGCAATACCTGATTTAATGCTTAATATAAGTAAGGATGGAATTATATTAGATTATACTACCCATACTGATCGTCAAATGGAAATTGTATTTAAATTTATGCGTGATGGGAAAAATATTATTGGTAAAAAGGTTGCTGATATATTATTTGATGAAAAAATATTTTCAAATAAAGTTCTTGAGTTAGTTAATAAATCTATTGAAACGGAAACAGTAATTTCACATCAATTTTCTTATGTTATTAATGGCAAATTATTACACTTTGAAAATAGATATTCTAAAATAAATAATAATGAAGCCATTGTTGTTGTTAGAGAAAAAACACTTGAAATTGAAAATGAAAATAATTTAAAGGAATCATTAAAAGAAAAAGAAATACTTTTAAAGGAGGTACATCATAGAGTAAAAAATAATTTACAAATTATAAATTCTATTTTAAATTTACAATCGTCTTACATTGAAGATGAGAAAACTTTGGAAATAATAAATGAAAGTCAAAATAGAATTAGATCTATGTCTTTCATTCATGAAAGTTTATATCAAACAAGTAATTTTTCATCCATTAATTTTAAAGAATATATTGAAAATTTGTTATCTAATTTAGTTTATTCTTATCAAATAGGTACAAAAATAAAAATTAGAAAAGACATTGAAAATATTGATTTGACCCTTGATCAGGCTATACCTTGTGGGTTAATTTTAAATGAGTTAATTACAAATTCTTTAAAGTATGCATATGATATAAATGAGGAGGGCGAAGTGTATATTTCAATTAAAAAAATTGAATCTAAAATTGAAATTATTGTTCAAGATTTTGGCGTAGGATTGCCACAAAAATTTAATATTGAAGCCGCAGATTCATTAGGTTTAAGTCTAGTACATACACTTACTGAGCAAATAGATGGAGAATTGACGTTAAAATCTGATGGTGGTACAAAAATTTTAATTATATTTGAAATGTTATAAATTCTAGACACACATAATGGCAAAAACAAATGTTTTAGTAGTAGAGGATGAAAGTATTGTATCAAAGGATATACAATATAGCTTAAAAAAATTAGGTTATAATGTTGTTGGTGCAGCATCTACAGGTGAAAAAGCTTTTGAACTGGCAGCTACAAAAAATCCAGATATTATTTTGATGGATATTATGTTGAAAGGTGACATAAATGGTATTCAAACTGCTGAACGTGTTAAAAAAGAATTACATATTCCTGTAATTTATTTAACTGCCTATGCAGATGAGGCTACTTTAGCAAAAGCTAAAATTACAGAACCTTATGGTTATATAATTAAACCATTTAAAGAAGTAGATTTACATACATCTATTGAAATGGCTTTATATAAGTTTTCTAAAGAAAAAGAAGTGCTTAAGGAAAGAGATTTATTATATTCTTTAATGGATAATAAAGATCAAAAGCAAGAATTTATTTTTGTAAAATCTAAATCAAGATTAGTAAAAATTAATACGCAAGATATTTTCTTTGTAGAAGCATTAAAAGATTATGTGGCTATTAATACATTTGAAGCACGTTATACAATTCATTCAACTATGAAAGATATTGTAATGAAATTACCAGAAGATCAATTTATTAGAGTTCATAGATCGTTTATTGTAAGAATTGATAAAATTACATCTATTGAATATCCAAATTTACATTTAGAAAGAGATAAAAAAGTTATTCCAATTGGAGGTTCATTCCGTGATGGATTAATGAAAAAATTAAACTTAGTTTAATTATAAAATATACAACATAAAAAAAGCTACTTAATTTAAGTAGCTTTTTTTATTTAGTCTTTTAATATGCTATGATAATGCTACAACTTCAGTAACAATACCTTTCATATTTTGTGTTAATAAACCTTCAATACCACCTTTTAAAGTTTGAGTAGAAGATGGACAACCTGCACATGAACCTTTTAGCTCAACAGTAACAACACCATTTTCAAAACCAATGTAATCAATTGCTCCACCATCATTTTCTACCGCAGGACGAACATATTCATTTAATAAATCAACTATTTGTTCATCATGTTCACTGGCAACGAAAGTTTTACGTTCAATTGTTTCACCTTGTTCATTTTTTTTGTCTTCATAACCAGGCATATCTTTACTAGGTGGCATCATAATTAGAATTTCTTTTCCATTAAAAATCCACTCTCTAATAAATTCACGTAATTCCATTACAATAAAATCCCAATCTATAGTATCAATTTTAGTTACTGTAATAAAATTTCCAGTCATAAAAACAGCACTTACAAATGGAAATTTAAATAATGCTGTTGCTAGGGGAGAATATCCTCTAGCCTCTGACATGTTTTCAAACATTAAGTTTTCTCCGTTTATTAGTAAATGTTTATTTGAAACAAATTTCATTGTTGCTGGATTTGGTGTCATCTCAGCATAAATTGTAACAGGTACTTTTATATTTTCACTCATTTTATATGTTCTTTAGTTGTACAAAGATAGTTTGATTTTATTGAATATTGATGTATTCAAAAAATTGTAGCAAGTATATAATTTTTTTTTGAACAAATTTAAATTGATAATCTATTATTTTTTTTTTGATTAGAATATATTTATACTTTATCTTTATTGATAATATGTGGAGTCTAGTTACACATTAAACATAGGGTGAAACTGAAAAACCTCAAGAGTAGGATTGTTAAATAGATATAGGATGAAGAAAATTATTATTAGTAGCATTTTTTTACTAGTTGGATTTAGTATGAATGCGCAAGTAAACCCACGTGCAATTGGTTTAAGATTAGGTGGTGATGGAAATGTTAATGGCGCAGAAATTTCTTACCAACATGGTATGGGGAGTGCCAATAGACTTGAATTAGATTTGGGTTTTTCTGGTAATAAGGATCATGATAGAATGTATGTTGCTGGAATTTATCATTGGGATTGGATTATTTTTGATGCCTTTAATTGGTATGTAGGGCCAGGAGCTACTCTTGGATTCCGTTCTTATAAAAATAAAGACAATTATTTAAATATTGGTGTTGGTGGTCAAATAGGTATAGAATATGACTTTAGTGGAAAAGCGCCTATTTTATTAAGTTTAGATGCTAGACCAATGTGGAATCTTTTAGGTCATGATGGTGGTTTAGGTGGAGGTATAGCTCTTGGAGTAAGGTATATTTGGTAATTTTTATTTTAATGTAAGGCCCTTTATTTATTAAGTAAAGGGCTTTTTTGTTTTTTAAATACTTAAAATTATTTTTAGGTATACTATTTGCTTTTAGTATTGAAACTGATAAATTTAATTATAATGGATAGAAAAAAATTTTTATTGACCGCAGCGCTTGGTGCATTTTCTGTATCAGCTTGTGGAAGGGCTATAAGTAGTAATAAAAAATTTGTTGGTGATTGTGAAACAACAAACGATATCTTAGGTCCATTTTATAAACCAAATGCTCCACTTACCCAAGACTTAACTTTTAATGGATTAGAAGGTTCTCTAATAGTTTTAAAAGGTACAGTTTATAAATCTGATTGTGTTACTCCATTAAAAAATGTATTAGTAGAAATTTGGCACGCAAATTCAGAAGGTGAATATGACAATGAATCAGAAAACTTTCATCAACGTGCTAGATGGTTTACTAATAAAAAGGGTGAGTATGAATTCAAAACTATTTTGCCAGGTAAATATTTAAATGGGAAACAATTTAGACCAGCTCATATTCATTTTAGAATTACTGAAAAAAATAGTAAAGAGCTTATTTCACAAATTTATTTTAAAGGAGATCCGCACATTACAAATGATCCTTGGGCTTCAAAATCTAAAGCAGAACATAGAATATTACCTATAATTTTGGAAGATACTAAAGGAAATTTAGTGGTTAATTTTGATATATATTTACAAGATAAATAAGGTAGGTTATCAATTATAAAGTTTCTACATAATGTTTTGCTGCTTTGGCAAAGTCTATCCATTTGTCTTTATAATCATAGGGTACTTGTATCCATTCTTTCATAGGTCTGTTTTTTCCAGATGGATCAAATAATTCGGATCCGTCTAAACTTAGCACTTCTGAATGTATATCGCTTCCCACTTTAAGTTTGAAAACCATGCAATGCTGATAGAAAGATGAAAAAGCTTTTTTATTGACTTTTAAACACGGCACACCAAACATTTTACTCTTTATGACATCAGTTAGTATATCCCCTATTTCATTATATAATTCTTCTTCTTCTCTCATAGGTAGATCTATTTATTATAATTTTTTAATGGATTTTCAACAATATGAACTATTCCTAAGTAAATTAAAATGAGGAATGAATGAATAATAAACGTTAACCAAAAATTGTCAAACGTTAACCAGGTTCCAATAAGAACAAGTATAATTGCTGAAATTAGAAATAGACCAACCTTACGTATATTATATTTTATGGGATAATGTTTTTGTCCTAAATAATGTGATAAAAATGTCATGGTTGCATAACATGTTAAAGTAGTCCATGCAGCCCCCATATAACCCATAATTGGAATTAAAATAAGATTTAATACAATGGTTATACTTGCACCCACTAAAGCTATGTAAGCGCCAAATTTTGTTTTATTAGCTAATTTGTACCAAATAGATTGATTATAATAAATACCTAAAAAGACATTAGCAAGTAGTAAAATAGGAACTACTTTTAAACCTTCCCAATAGTTTTCATTTGGAACAAACCATTTAAAAATATCTAAATTTAAAGATATAGATAGGAAAATAAAACTGACTACGATCACAAAATAAGTCATGACTTTAGAATAAATTTTATCCTTGTCTTTATTTTTTTCTTGAGCAAAAAAGAAAGGTTCTGCAGCATATCTAAACGCTTGAATAACTAGCGTAATTAATATGGACAGTTTATAATTAGCAGAATATATACCGACTTGTGTCTGAGCATATTCTAGCCCCTTACCCATTTCTAATTTCTTCAACAATATTCTGTCCAAGGTTTCATTTATTATACCGGCAAAACTTCCAATTAAAAGTGGTATAGCAAAAATAACCATGGCTTTAGCTGCTACCTTATCCATTATAAAACGAAATTTTGCTATTTCTTTATATAATAAAATGGGTTTAACAAGACTTGAAAATAGATTAGCTAAAAACACAAATCCAATTCCAAATTCTCTATAATTATCTAAAAAGAAGAATATAAAAACTAGATTAAAAACAATGTTGATACCAATGGAAGATAATTGTATAATGGCAAACTTTTTAGGTTGCTCTAAATACCTTAGTTTAGCTAAAAATAGCGAACTGGTAG
>Ga0209396_1003507_pt1 | contig 15783 bp, 13 predicted proteins | sample GOMGulsemesocosm_6_FD_184638 | JGI IMG/M metagenome (GOLD analysis project Ga0209396, IMG submission 184638) | Methane-oxidizing microbial communities from mesocosms in the Gulf of Mexico - GOM8C Gulf of Mexico (SPAdes) (version 2) | ecosystem: Environmental > Aquatic > Marine > Cold seeps...
TGCCGCTGCAATAATTATGTCTAGGTGCTTTGTTATCCAGACAATATCGTGACTGCTTGCTTTAGATTTTGCTTTTTCTAGCGCATAGAACTTATTAAGTAACGGATACTTAATTGGTTCGAGCTGTATATAATTGTATTGGTTAATATAGCCACCTAGTGCTTAATGCCGATCAGTTAAGAGAGAAATTTAAACTTGGGAGTATTTTTGATGTGCTTATCAAGTCCTTCTTTTTAAGGGAATATATCGCACGCACACCAGATACTTTTCTTTGCTTCGCCAAAGAAAAAGTATCCAAAAGAAAGGCGACCCGATTATTTATCGCTGATCTTAAATGATAAATTGACTGTTCAATACCGTATTTGATCCGCGTCCCTGCGGCAAATACTAAAAAATCATCCCTGATTTTTCCATTGGTCAATTTAGAATTTAAGGCGATAAATGACGGGAATAGCCGCGCTTCAATTATCGTTATTTTCCTTAACTGACATGCATTACCACCTAGTGCTGGTGTTGAGATATGGCATCGCGATGACTTGCGATGCCGCATAGGGTTAGCGCATCGTCACGAATTCTTCACCAGATGTTGGGTGAATAGCGACCGTACGATCAAAGTCTGCTTTAGTCGCCCCCATCTTTATCGCGACAGCAAAGCCTTGAACTATCTCATCACAGTTAAAACCAATACAGTGCAAACCAACGACTTTTTCATTGTCGCCAGCGCATACGAGTTTCATGCGGGTCGGTTGACGATGTTGGGTGATCGCGCTATACATTGCGGTAAACTCCGAGCTGTATGTCTTTATTTGGTCTTCACCAAATTGTGCTTTCGCATCTGATTCACTCAGACCGATAGTGCCAATTGGGGGGTGACTAAATACCACCGTCGCGATGTCTGTGTAATCAAGGTGCGCATCAGTCATATTATTGAACAGACGCTCAGCAAGGTGACGACCGGCCGCCACCGCTACTGGTGTAAGCTCGACTTTGCCGGTGACATCGCCAAGGGCATAGATACCTTCAACATTGGTGTTTTCGTATTTGTCTGACGGAATATAACCACGACTATCAACAGAAACGCCTGCGGCTGCTAAGTTTAATGGTTCGGTAACCGGAGTACGACCGATTGCCCACACTAAACAATCCACGGTGATCGCATTACCATTAACAAATGTTAGGGTTAATGAGCCATCGTTATTTTTGATGACCGATTGTGGCACGCTATTGGTATGTAATGTCGGACCTTCTTGGGCCATGATTTCAACCAAGGTGTCGCTGAGAATGGGATCGAAACTACGCAATGGTTTTTCTTTGCGAACCACCAAATGCGTTTCACTGCCAAGGGCATGCATCACGCCAGCAAGCTCAACGGCGATGTAACCGGCACCAACAACGGCAACCCGTTTTGGTTGTTCGGTTAGTTCGAAAAAGCCGTTAGAATCAATGCCTAATTCGGCACCAGGGACATCAGGAAAAACCGGCTTGCCACCAACCGCAATGGTAATGTGTTTAGCACGGTATTGTTTACCGTTTACTTCGACTGTGTTTTTATCGATAAACGTGGCAAAACCGTTGATAACAGTGACTTCGTTCTTACCCAACACACGATCATAAGATTGATGAATGCGACCAATGTACGCTTGGCGTTCTTTGACTAATTGTGACCAATTGAAACCTGTTTGTTCAAATTCAAAGCCGTAATCTGACGCGTAATGAAATGCTTCGGCAATGTGCCCGGCATACCACATGACTTTTTTAGGAACACAACCAACATTGACACAGGTACCGCCAAGATCTTTGGCTTCGATAATGGCACACTTTGCGCCGCGCATCGAGGCTCTGTTTGCACTCGCAATACCACCACTACCGCCGCCAATGGCGATGTAATCAAATTCTTCAATCATGTCAGATCCTTAATTTTTTTATATTGAGATTAGTCTAGCACGCTTCATTCGTTACCGTAATGCATTGCTTTCTATCATTGCGATTGTTAAAACCGATGATGGTTTTAACAATCGCTATTTTATGGGTGATTTTCATAATATTGGCTAAATAGGGTAAGACGATCTAACGATAACAATGAGTATTGGTTGAAATCTGCGTAAAAATCCATATATATAAACAATACAGACAAATAACGAGATGCCAAATGACGACTAATAACACAACCGAGTTACAAGATAATCCATTATTTATGATGACCGGGCTCCCGCCTTTCTCGCAAATTAAGCCTCAGCATATTGAACCAGCGGTTAAAGAAGCTATTGCGTTATGTCGTCAAAGCATCGAAACGGTATTAGCGAGTGGCGGCCCATTCACCTGGCACAACCTCGTGGAACCATTGGAAGAGTCTGATGATAAATTAGGTCGTATTTGGTCGCCTGTAGGTCATCTCAATGGCGTATTAAATAGTGATGAACTACGTGTTGCCTATGAAGCGTGTTTACCGATGCTAAGTGAGTACAGTACTTGGGTTGGTCAAAATAAGTCATTGTTTGATGCATACCAACAGGTTGCGCAAAGTGAAGATTTCTCCACCTTAAGTACGGTACAACAAAAAGTGATTAATGACGCACTGCGCGACTTTAAGCTCTCGGGCATCGCGTTAGCGCCAGAGCAGCAAGCCCGCTATGGTGAAATTAGTATGCGGTTATCGGAGCTTGGTTCTAAATTCAGTAACAATGTCCTCGATGCGACAAGCGGCTGGACAAAATTAGTGACTGATCAAAAACAATTGTGTGGCTTGCCACAAAGTGCAATTGATGCGGCGGAAGCTGCGGCTAAAGATAAAGCGCTAGACGGTTATTTGTTTACGCTCGATATCCCAAGCTATCTTCCTGTGATGACTTATTGTGATAATAGCGCGCTACGCCAAGAGCTTTATAATGCCTTTACTACTCGCGCATCTGACCAAGGGCCATGTGCTGGTCAATGGGATAATAGTGAAGTGATTAATGAAACTGTCGCCTTGCGTCATGAGTTAGCGCAATTATTAGGATTTGATAGCTTTGCAGATAAATCACTGGCAACTAAAATGGCAGAAAGCCCAGCACAAGTTGTCGGCTTTCTTGAGGATTTAGCGAATAAGTCTAAACCACAAGCGCAACGTGACCTCGCAGAGTTGACAGCATTTGCGGCTGATAACTATGACGCTAAAGAACTACAAGCATGGGACTTGGCCTACTATGGCGAAAAACTAAAGCAACATACCTATGCTATTTCTGACGAAGAGTTACGCCCGTATTTTCCTGAACAAAAAGCCGTAAATGGTCTCTTTGAAGTAGTGTCACGTCTCTACGGCCTGACGATTGTTGAACGAGATGATGTTCAAACGTGGCATAAAGACGTGCGATTTTTTGATATTAGCGACGTCAATGGTGAGCATCGTGGCAGCTTCTATCTTGATTTATATGCACGTGCCCACAAACGTGGTGGCGCTTGGATGGATGATTGTTTAGCGCGCCGCGTGACGAGCGATGGCGTGTTGCAAGATCCGGTGGCTTACTTAACCTGTAACTTTAATAAGCCAGTAGGCGATAAACCAGCATTGTTTACCCACGATGAGTTGGTGACGTTGTTTCATGAGTTTGGCCATGGCTTACATCATATGTTGACCAAAATTGATGTCGCTGCTGTATCTGGTATTAGTGGTGTGCCATGGGATGCTGTTGAGTTACCGAGTCAGTTTTTAGAGAACTGGTGTTGGCAAGAAGAGGCGCTCGCGTTTATCTCCGGCCATTTTGAAACAAATGAACCATTACCAAAAGATATGCTCGATAAATTGTTGGCCGCGCGTAATTATCACAGTGCGATGCAAATGCTGCGTCAGCTTGAGTTTTCATTGTTTGATTTTAGACTACATCTTGAATTTGACCCAGCACAAGGCGCTAAGGTCAGTGAAGTGCTTAGTGATGTGCGCCAGCAATATAGTGTCGTGATACCACCAGCATTTAATCGCTTCCAACATGGCTTCTCTCACATCTTCGCTGGTGGTTATGCCGCCGGTTACTACAGCTACAAATGGGCAGAAGTGTTATCGGCGGATGCTTTCTCTAAATTTGAAGCTGAAGGGATATTTAATCGCACGACCGGTCTTTCTTTTCTGAAAAACGTACTTGAAATGGGCGGTTCTAAAGCACCAATGGAGCTGTTTAAGGGCTTTATGGGCCGTGAGCCTAAAGTTGACGCACTGCTGCGCCATAGCGGTATTGGCGCATGAGTAAAGTTGAGACTAAAGCTCACCACGAAAAGTTTTCAGCGGTAATAGCACGAGCCGCTGAACGCAAAGGCGGTGAGGCCGCCTTAGCGGCACTGGTTGTTGGTCCTGCTTCATCGGCGCAAGTGGCGGCACTGAGTAATGACCGGGTGTTGTCGCAAATGACGAAGTCGGTATTTAAGTCTGGCTTTGTGTGGCGGGTGGTGGAAAACAAATGGGATTGCTTTGAAGAGCACTTCTTTGAGTTTAATATTGAAAAAATCCTGATGATGCCTGATGAGATGCTTGAGCGAAAAGCGACTGATCCTAAGATTATTCGTAACCTCAAGAAGGTGTTTACCATCCGTGACAATGCGCAGATGATTGCCAATATTGAGCGGGAACATGGACCTATAGGTGCATTTATTGCTAATTGGCCTGAAGATGACATTGTTGGTTTGTGCGCCTTGCTCAAAAAACAGGGTAATCGATTGGGCGGTAATACCGGCATCAACATTCTGCGCGGCTTAGGCAAAGACACCTACAGGATTTCGTCAGATGTTGAAGCTTACATGCGCAGTCGCGATATAGTGACCGGTGGTCTGCAAACTAAAACAAGCTTAAATGCGATTCAGAATCAATTTAATCTATGGCGTGAAGAAACAGGCTTATCATTAACCGAATTGAGTATGATTTTAGCCTACAGCTGTGGCGATAATAGGGTCGGTTTTGCTAGTTAAGCTACATTAATAACTAGATTATCTTTCACGGTCTAAACCAATGATAGCTGCGCTTGTCCTCATTACAAAACTGGTCATTAATTTATTGTAATGAGTGTTATTTTATCGATGTTATATTTTTCAATGTGTTACAGAAAACTTTTAGGGATAAGATAGTTAAATTGTCATCAAAATCATGCTAACTTAGTTATATCTATCGTCATAGGGGCTCGACATGAAGTTGTTATCCTTAACGCGATCTCTTCAGGTTATTGTAATGTTGGCGATTTGTTCCTCGGGAATATCTAGCGCTGAAGACGTCGTTCATTATGCTAAAAAACGTAAGCACGGCTTTAATGCGGCTGAATATGAGATAAATTCTTACTACCTCAGTCTATTAAAAATAGCGCTAGAAAAGACCAAGGCGGACTACGGTGCGTATCGCCTTGTGCCTTCTGAAACCGCGATGGTAAACCGTCGCGCGATAGCCAACCTAACCACGAACAGCAATGTTGATGTGGTGTGGGGCGAAATACCTGTTGCACTCGATTCTCGACTCGATGTTATTGATATTCCGTTGTTACGACGTTTTTCAGATTATATGTCTATCGTGATTCGTAAGGAAGATCAGAAAAAGTTCTCCGCGATTACTACTCAATCACAACTTAAGCTTTTGATGGCTGGTAGGATTCAACTTGCTAACGATATCGACTTATTTAAACGTAATGGCTATAAATTTATCGCGAGCACGCAAAAGCACGACAAGTTGTTTACCTTATTAAGCCATAAACGAATAGATTATTTTCCTATCATTGCATACGGTGGTTATTTAAATATTCATAAATACCCAGATTTGATGGTCGAACAAACCATGGCTTTACGCTATAAAAAAGGTGTTTATTTTATTGTTAATGCTGCCAAGCCAAGACTCAAAGAGCGCATCACTAAAGGATTACGTATCGCCGAAGCTGACGGCTCATTTAAACGTCATTTCGACACGCATTCAATGATGAAGCCATATCAAACTTTTTCTCCTGAAAAACTCAAGATCTTCCCGTTGCAATAGCGGGGGTCAGGGTAAGAGCATTATAATTGTGATATCACCACATATTACGTAAACACGCTGTAAATATATCCCTATACGCTCGATTTTTCGTCCATGAAAAATACGGTTTACTTCATATGCACTAATATCCCTTCAATATTAGGGTGTATTCATTAAAACGCTCTTGCCGTGTAGCGGGGATTATTAGAGGCTATTAGGATGGCATTTGTATCATTAGCTGATAAAATGTCATCAATATTTTATTGCCGAGCAAACTATGGATCAGCCTAACATCGCGATTGTCGCTCAATCGACTCAACTACAAGCGCAAGCTGAACGGCTAGCACAGCGATGGGATCTACCGCTAACATCAACGCCTAATGATATATTTCAATTGCAGCTCACCGAGCAACGACTCGAATTAGTTAAGCTTGATGAGCCAAAGTTAGGTGCTGTTTTTGTTGATTTTGTTGATGGCGCCGTTGCTCATCGTCGCAAATTTGGTGGTGGACGAGGTCAACTAATTGCTAAGGCGGTAGGTTTAAAGTCTGGTGCCAATCCTACTGTGCTAGATGCAACTGCTGGACTTGGTCGTGATGCCTTCGTATTGGCAAGTCTAGGCTGTACCGTGACTATGTTTGAGCGCTCGCCAATTGTCGCGGCATTGTTAGATGATGGACTCGAGCGTGGTTATCAAGATCCTGAGATAGGTCCTTGGCTTAAGCAACGACTCACGCTTACTCATAACAACTCTTTGGATGGATTATCTCAACTGACCAATAGTCATGACGTGGTGTATCTCGACCCTATGTTTCCTCATCGCAAGAAGTCAGCGCAGGTCAAAAAGGAAATGCGGGTGTTCCAAAGTCTTGTTGGTAGCGATCCTGATGCCGATGGTTTATTACCATTGGCAATCAATGCCGCTACAAAACGTGTGGTCGTTAAGCGGCCAAGTTATGCTGACTTCTTAAATGGTAAAAAGCCGAGCATGCACCTTGATTCGAAAGCGAACCGCTTTGATGTCTATGTGCAGGCGGCGATGGGTTAAGTCTCTGTCACTATAAATGCTCGACACACCGCAATTTTGTAGGTGTTATTTCATTAAAATTTGTTTAAAGTAATGTTTCTTAATGTGAATAAAGAATTATTACGACAATATGCACCGTTACGATAGTGCAATAACGTATTTAAATGGAGTATTAGATAGTGGCATACGATTTTGGTTCAGCGGGACTGGGCATTACCAACCCATTCAAACAGGAAGGTGCAATTCGTGCAGTGGGTGGTGCGGCCGTCGCAGCGATTGGTCTTTATAGCATCCTCAATATTACCGAGGTCGTCGAGCAGGATATCGTCCAGGCATGGATCTATGCAGCGGTTGGTTTTTTTCTACTGATTGCAGGCTTACGTCGACTAGGTAGTGGCTTATTCTATCTCTTTAAGTTTTTTGTTGGTCGCTCAGTACCATCGTCATTGGCGTTTAATTACACCCCGAGTGAATTAGATAATGCGAAACAAGAAAAGAAAGAAGGTATTCTCGCTTACAATGCATCGACGTTAGAATCGATGTTAATGGGGCGAAAAAACAGCACATTTATTGAACCTAAAGGTTGGATGGGCAGATTTGTTCATTCTATCTTCCCGAAATTAATCTTTCTGCCTTATCCTGTACGCAACGTCCTGCAAGAAGTCGTTTCTGTGTTAGTGACAACGTTAATTGCATTCGTGGCCTTTGGTCTCACTTATTTTGTGGCTTCTAGTGGATTGGCTGGACTCGCTGGACATATTATTGTGCCGGCGTTTTCTATTTTCTTGTTACTCTATTTAGTGGCAGCATGGCGCAGCGCTGCTTTTGCAGTGCGCATCGACCGAGTGAAGGTTCTGCAAACTGCTGGCGCAGCAAGCTTAGCTAAAATTATTGCCTTTTCGATTATCTTTCCGGTCGTGGTAGGGGTCGCTTATCAATACGTGATTGCTCGTTTCGAAAACGGAAACATCTTCAATGAAATTTTTGCTGACGCTGTTATCTTTTCAGCATGGCCTAGCCTTGGTGTGTTACTGACGTTAGGGTGCGCGGCGAGTGCCTTGGTATTAACTATGGTATTGATTCGCTCTCGAGCGTCAAACCCCATCACCGAGGTTAGTGAGTTTAGAGAAAACTTGCAGGAATCAGTTCACCCTCAAGAGATTTTTATCAATATCGAAACAATTGTGTTGGCTAATCGTCGCTACAAGGAAATCCCCAATAGGACCTATCGCGCATTCGACCCAAAACTTGATGAGCAAAGCCAAGGCAAGGGTTCTTTTGCTGGTGAGCTATTGATTGAAACGCAGCCTGAATTCAAACCGATGGAGCATTCAGCAACATTCTCGATGGTACGTTTGGTGTCGAGTATTGGTGGTCAAGTGTTGTTGGTGGTGGGAGCGTTACTGTTCTATTCTTTAAGTGAACAAGCCGGTATTGCGATCGAGTATGTTAAACATTTGATGGATAATCCACCCTCACTAAATGGTAGCGAAAGCACCGTGGTAAATAACCTAAAACCAATTGTCGCCGAAGCATCGATATTAATCGTTGGCTTTATCAGTACCATATTTATGTGGCAAATAGTGTTAAATATTGGCCGTATGCTAGAGAATTTTGCCAACGTATTCTACGCTGAGCTTCAGTTTGAATCGCTATTAATGTTGATGAAAACCGAAGGGACTTTCTCTGAATCTAAAATATCGACGGGTATGTCTATTCACGATTCTACCCGTAGCGAAAATGTCGTGGTTAAGTCGTCGATTACGCCGTGGGTGGTTAGCTCTCGGATCACTAGTAGTACCTATGCCGCCGCGGGTGGTCAAAATGTCGAGATGCCGCGATATGTCATGTCGATGGAGAAAAATCAGCACGAACTTGATGCCATTATTGCTGAAATTAGAGATTTCCTTAAAGGACGTGAAAACATTGCTGGCTTTACTAACACAGCCGACCTTCAGCATGCTGAAAATATCTTACAAGTGAATCAGGCCTCTCGCCAGCCTGTATCTGCACTCGATAATAAGCAGGATGAGGAAGCCGCAGGTTTTTTACGTAATCAACAGCAAGAGAATACCGAAAAAGATAGCTAATAGTATCGAGTATCAGTAGCACGCTTTATCCTCAGGGTAACGTGTGTTAACTATTGAAATTAATGTAAATTATTGTACTATAATGGCGTAATTAATCGTCTAGACACAAGGAATAAAAATGAGTGAAGTAGTAGATAGTAAGGGAACGTCAGCAAGTACAGCTAAGTTAGTGTATATCCTGTATATGGTTGGAATTTTCTTTGGTCCAACAGGTATTGTTGGTGTGGTTATGGCTTACATCAACAAAAGTGATGCGCCTGAATGGTTGCAAACACATTATCAATTTCAAATTAGAACGTTCTGGATTGGCGCCCTCTATATGTTTATCGGTATTTTACTATCAATCATCTTAATCGGTTGGTTAGTACTGTTATTTTGGGTTGTATGGTTAATTATCCGATCGGTTAAAGGTATGAAGGCGCTCGAGGCGCAAGAAGCTGTAGAAAATCCAACGGGTTGGATGTTCTAAACGACATATCCCGCTGCGCAATTGGCCCATCTCGGCTGATTGCGCTATTTAAGTCCCTTTCTGTATTAACTCATAACTATCAATATCATTCACTTCAACGGTTAAAGTGCTAGCAGGCGTGTCAGTAATGCCTACGGCTTAGTAATTTTCCTTTAATTATATTGTTTCAAGTAATGAGCAACTTGTTGTTTTGTGCGTAATTCAACGACATTAATCTTGGTTGAGTCTAATTGAGCTAATAAGGAACCATATCGCTTACGCTTAGCGTGAAAAGTGATTAATACCCACCATGGAATTGATTCTTTACTAAGAAAGCTATGGCTAAATGTTTCTACATTATCGCTATAAAGTTTTTCTTGGGTTAATACGCGACGAATAGTGCGACTAATCGCTCGATAATAAACGAGGTGAAATGGCAGGTTTAACCAAATAATTGTGGTTGCTCGTGGCCACAGCATATCACGTACGACTGAGTAATTTCCGTCGACAACCCACTGTTGTTTGGCCGTGTGTTCGGCAATTAAAGCCATAAACTGATCGGCAGGTCGCTCTTGCCACTGTGGTAACCAGTGCAGCTGATCCAATTGAATATAGTCCAGACGCATGTTGTTGGCTAGTTGCTTCGCGAATGTTGATTTGCCACTACAGCTAGAACCAATAACGATAATGCGCTTATTTCGCCCTTTGGACTCTCTAAATATTTTCGTCATTTTTCCTTGCTCAATACAAGCGTCTCATAGAAAATAGCGAGACTGTTTCTCTGGGGTATTATATATGTTCACACTCGATGCACGCTTACAAAATGACACGCTTACGCTCGGCCAATTTGGCTTGTCGCGGCTATTATTATCGAAAGATAAGCGCTATCCGTGGTGTATTCTAGTGCCGCAAGTGGACAATATTCAAGAAGCTTATCAATTATCGGAAGATCAGCAAGCTCAGTTACAACAAGAGTCTAGTGCACTAGGGCAAACCCTTATGGCGTTGTTTGAAGGGGATAGTTTAAATGTTGCAGCACTGGGTAATGTTGTATCGCAACTGCATGTTCATCATGTTGTGCGTTATAAAAATGATCCAACATGGCCTGGGCCGATTTGGGGCGTCGGTGATGCTGTTACCTATAGCGACCAGGAGTTACTTACGATGGCTGATAAGATTAAGCTGAAGTTACATGGTACGCTCGACTTTACAGCGTAATACGATCGCTAATCTGACCTAAATTATCGTAGCTTATTTCCGTGAATTCGATTTCTCCGTTTGCGGAAAATAACAGCACGCTGGTGCATCTAGTGCCATAGTTCATTTCGCGGTGATGAATAAATAACGGTGATAACACTCGCTCAATCTCTATCGCGACACCTGTCTCTGGTAGTTGTTTGTCGAGCGCTGGTGTTCTGTCTTGTAATAAGTTCGCCAGTTCGCTTGCGTCAATTTTTTCGTTATTGTGTAAATACGCCGCTAAGCGCTCTTTACCCCATTCAACTTTAGGCCACGGGCTATTAAGCGCGGCATTCGACAAACCATGAATGCCACTATCGACCGTTTCAAACTGCGCGGTGGCGTTATTAAACACGTATATCTTCTTGTGATCGCCAAATACTAAATTGTAGCCATTGTAGTTATTAGCCGTTTGACTTAACTGCGTTTGGAACGCTTGATTTGTGCCTAGATGGGTCAAATAACTAGTGACTAACTCGCCGCGAGATAGCATATTATCTCTATTTAACGATGGATCTCGGATGTTAGTTAAGGCGGAGAATCGACCTGATTTTGTGATACCAAGCCAGGTACCACCTGCTTCTAAATCTTGTCCTGCGACAATTGGTGAGTTAGGCCATTGGCATAGTGGCGCCGTTGGACGCTGATAAAACTCATCGCGATTGGCGATAATGATTAGTGGGTACTGCCCCGCGACATTTTTGGCGATAAACAGTACACACATATCAGTTCCTAGTGGTGATGATGTTTGTGGCTAAATAAGTCGAGTTTTGGCAGCAGCTCTGCGACAAACGCGCGTGCACCACGGCGTAATAATGACCACGACACTAGGAGAAGGATAACGGCGATGCTCGCCAGTTCAACCAATGAGGGGTGGCTGTGATCAAGCTCGATGATCTGTGTGAAGCTAACACCGATGACGTTATCAACGATATAACCGCAGGTGATGGCAGCGACAGGCAGTAACGCCACAAACCATGAGGCTAACGCCAAACCGTGCTCTTTCTTGATGAATCGTAATAACTCAAGGCTAATAGTTGGCCCTAATAACAACAGCACCAACGCGCTGCCAGGACTCCAACCGCTTACCAGCAATGCGGCGGCAAGTGGTGTGATGCCAGTGGCACACAATCTAAATGGAATGGCGATGGCGGCGATTAATAATAGATCTGACCAATGGGGTTGATGCTGACCAAAAGTCAGTAATGTCGCTAGTATGAGGCCAACCAACAACCATGGCGCGGTATGATCCAGTAAATGTTCATAACCATGGCGCAAGGCATGTTGTAAGCGATTGGCAATATCAGCCTGTTTCTCTGCCTTAACCGGTGCTTTTTCTTTTACCCAGCGGCTTAAAAACAGTGCAAGTAATACAACAATAGCGATTGCGCAGGCTAAGCGAATCATGGTGATTTCAACGCCGAGTAATGGCAAGGACAATAGTAGTGACTCGAACCCTAAAATAGGAGCAGAGAGTAAGAAGGCCAGCGCCATCGTGGCATTCGCACCCTGCTTGCGCAGCAACTGATACGCTTTGGTTGCATCTGGGATACAAAACGGTAACGGCAGCCCTAGCAATGCACCGCGCAGTGTTTGAAATTTAGAGGGGCTATTGATTTGCATGTGCAGCGGTTGGCTATCAGAGAACAGAAACTTGGTAACGCTTGATAGTGCAAGTGCTAACAACATGTATGGGGCGAGCGTTGTCGCAAGTGTCACAAACAAATCGAGTTGTTGATGTGCTTGTTCATTTTCGTGCTCATGGCCGGTTAATAAAATCGCGCCCAAGAAAACTAACCCTAATAATGAGCCAATGCCATCGTAATGGGTCGTGGTATTTTCATGCTGGTGGTGATGTTCGGCGTATGGGCGGTGAAACACCACATGCAATACCGAACCAGCAATAAAGCTTTCAATAAGGGCAATGGTATGTTCGCTTAATTCAGGTAACCAGAGGCCACCGAAATGTGAACCTACGACGGTACCTGCCGCCATTAGCATTAACACTGCAAGTGCTACACCGGTACCAAAATGTGGACGCAGTAGCCACCAAATGGTCAGTCCAACCGGTAAACGATGTGCGATAACGGCAATAATAAGGGTGAGTTGATCAAAATCTGGTGATTCAATTAACGCTGTGCCATCAGTAATGCTATGGAGTACGAGGCCGAAGACCCCCAAGATGAGGGTTGTTTTGTGGGTTAGTGCTGCCGCTTTATGGAATAAACTTTCCGCAATACTTGGCCCCATTAGCCCTAGCAAGACAAACGCTATACTCCATAACCCAACCGTTTCAATCGCTTCCGGCAGAATATGAAAAAGCACTAAGCCGCCAATTACCACAAAAATAAAGCCATCGAACAGATCGAGCATTTTGGTGTTTTTACGCGTGAAATTGAAAAGAAGCGGCCCGATAAGTAAGGCAGCGATACTGATAAACAGGCTCATTGAGTGTTCACGGCTAGGTTAATAAATAAGATGTAATACTATAACATAGCCTATCGAGGCACTCTATAGGCTAGAGTGCGCGAAATGTGATCAAATAGTGTTATTGGCGCAATTATTTATGGGTCGCTATTTTTCCCTGGCAAAGGTGACATTACGATATATCAACCAGCGCCATAGTTTCTCTAACGGTCCTTGGCCTATTTTTGTTTGCCACCATGTTGCTAATATTAATTGCAATATCGTCATGATTAAAACGACGGCCATCATCTCAAGACGCGAGATGGTGCTAAAGAGCTGCGGTGCTACCCATCGAAACATGATGGTCATCGCTAGCGATTGAAAGATATATAAACTAAACGCCATACGTCCGGCATATTGTAATGGCATCGCGAAATTCGGATTATTTTGACAAAGCTTGATGCCTCTAGAGGCAACAGCTACCGCAATAAAAATGGCGGCGAGCATATTAGCCGGGATAAACAACATCAATTCATCGACAAACGCTGTTTGCCACAATAGCAACAACTGGCCACTGCTTAATATGATGCCAATCGAGATAAAGAGTAACTCGAGGCGATTGCTCAGTCCTTGGTTGAAAAAGTCTTGCTTCATGAGTCCCATACCCAATGTCATGATACCGCCGAGTAACCAAAACATAATCGGAAGACTTAATACTAGGGCGCCACCATATTCAAGGTTATACCAAATCATTTGGCCAACTGAGCCGGTGGCTTGCGCGCTAAGTTCTTGTATCGTAGATGGCGAAATGGGGTAACCAAGAAAGCTCTCGTTATCAGGGGATTCAATAAGCGTTAATAGCGCTAAGCCAGTGAAAAGAATTATCGCAACGAAGATGAAAATGATACCGCGACGGATGAGTACGCGACCATCATCGTTAACGCTTGATAAAAGCAACATTCCGCATAGTGCATAGGTTACGAGAATGTCGCCATAAAAGAATAACGTAAGATGCAGTGCGCCAAAAAGGAGTAACCATCGTAGACGACTTTTTAGCAGCTTTTCGGCATCGACCCCTTTGAGTTGTGCCCGCTGGTAAAACATCACTAAACCAGCACCAAATAATAGACAAAATAGCGAGTAGAAGCGGCTGTTTGCCAGTAAAAATTGTGCTGAATAGGTTAGTTCGTCGGCAAAGCTTGCCGTTCCAGCCCAGGCCGGACTCATATAGGCGGGCTCAGGCGCCGAAAAAGCGACGATGTTCATCATAAGAATGCCGAGTATGGCAAATCCCCGCAATAAATCCATACTGGCAATTCGTTTTGTTAAATCCATTTTTATGTTCCTACCGCTATTCAGTGCGCGTACATCGTTAACCTACCACGATAGTAAGTGTCATTTTGATGTTAATACGTTGTATAAAGACCATCGGCTAAATTAGCCTCTATATCGTTGCCAATATTGCTTTGATTGATATTAACAACAATATTGTGGTTTAGATCATCGTATTTAACCTTTTAATTGGGTTGCCGTCCATAACTCGCTTGGTTATCACGGCATTTCATTATAAAATTACCAGCTTAATCTAAATTTATAGGTGTTGGCGGTGTTAGCTAATCAACTTCGAGATCTTATCAGTCATAGTGAATTAACGGTGAGTGATGACCATCAGCAAAAATTGGTCAAGCTTGTTGAGTTACTTCATAAGTGGAATAAAGCCTACAATCTAACATCAGTCCGCAATCCTAGCGATATGTTAGTCAAACATATTATGGACAGTATTATTGTCTCGCCACACCTTGAAGGAAATACGTTAATTGATGTTGGCACTGGACCTGGATTGCCAGGATTACCGTTAGCGATTCTAAATCCCGATAAAGAGTTTTTCTTATTGGACAGTTTAGGTAAACGTCTGCGCTTCATTACGCAGGTAGTTCATGACTTAGGGCTTAACAATGTAACGCCTATCCAGTCACGTGTTGAGCTATTTACTCAGGAAGATGAACGCTGGCCACAGGCTGGATTTGATGGTGTCTTGAGCCGTGCATTTGCATCGCTGGACGATATGCTCGAATGGTGTCATCATCTACCTAATAAATCGGGTAAATTTTACGCGCTTAAAGGTGTGGTTCCGACCGAAGAGTTAGCGAGATTACCAGCACACTTGGTACTCGATAAAATCCAACCATTAGTCGTACCAGAGCTAGACGGTGAACGTCACTTAGTACTAATTAAACAAGCATAAAAGAGCTGACTATTTAAAGGGATATCGATCGTGGCAAGAGTAATTGCAGTAGCGAATCAAAAAGGTGGTGTTGGCAAGACAACCACCGCAGTTAATTTAGCAGCGTCTTTAGCAGCCACTCGTCGTAAGGTGCTGTTGATCGATCTTGATCCGCAGGGCAATGCAACGATGGGCAGCGGCGTCGATAAATATGAAGTACCAACCACGGTATATGATTTATTGGTCGATGAAATGCCAATCGAAGAGGTGATCGTTAAAGACACCAGTGGTCATTATGATCTGATTGCCGCTAATGCGGATGTGACCGCGGCTGAAATCAAACTCATCGAGTTTTTTGCCCGTGAAGTTAGGCTTAAAAATAGCTTGAAG
>Ga0209396_1003508_pt1 | contig 15777 bp, 16 predicted proteins | sample GOMGulsemesocosm_6_FD_184638 | JGI IMG/M metagenome (GOLD analysis project Ga0209396, IMG submission 184638) | Methane-oxidizing microbial communities from mesocosms in the Gulf of Mexico - GOM8C Gulf of Mexico (SPAdes) (version 2) | ecosystem: Environmental > Aquatic > Marine > Cold seeps...
AATCGGAGAAAAATGGAAAAAGAAATACCTAATAGACTGTTACAACTGGCAATAATTCATACACCTGTACATTTGTCCTGAGCTAAGTGCAGAGGCATGTTGGAAAATGGATGGCGGTCATTTCAAACTGAGTGATGTTGAAAATAGCTTAATAAAGCCAGATTTGACTATTTATCTTCAATTACCGTTAGCGCAAAGAAAGCAACGCATTGAAGGACGTCATGAGTCTCAAAACTCGGCTGAAGATAATTTAACCTTAACCAACCAGGCTGATAACGTATTAAATCAGCTATATGAAAATAACCGACATGCTGATATTGCGGGTCAGTGGTTGGTTGTTGATACGAGCGATTCGATTGAAACCATCATGGTCACATTGCTTGATAATATCTCCAGCCTGCTCGGGAACCAAATTTTAAAGGAATTAAAATGAAAATGATTTTTGTAGACGCAGAAAATGTAGGTTTAAAAGAAGTTGAAAATATTAAGGCCTGCATCGTTGATAAGGTATATGTTTTTTCTAAAGTAGCGAGTATTAAATCGGTTGCTGAGAAATCACTATTTATTTGTCTTTCGGCCTATCCCGAAGGATCCAATCAAGCCGACTTTAGTATTATTGCGTATCTTTCTCGTATATTAGCCACGCTCAGTGCGGCTGAGTTACACATTATTACATTTGAGTTATACAGCAATGATAAAAGCTTGATATCTGCGTTTCAATTTCAGTGCAATCAATTAGGGGCGCAATGTCAGATCGTACAAACAAAGAATGATAATCCCCCTTTGATAGTGAAAGAAAGTAACGCGATTAATATTATTTACACCAGTCTAAAACAACCAAAAAAGATGTCGATTGTACAAGCTGAACTGGGCTTAACAAAACAACAAATGTCAAAATCAGTTAATGAATTGATGGCAAAAAAGAAAATCAAACGTACTCCGAAAAATAAGAAGGAGTGGGTACAATGTTAACGGCCTCAATACTCTTCAATTAAAACAGTATTTATAGGTCTTAATTCATAGAATCTCAAGTGAGGGTGTTGCACTCACTTGAGGCTTTATAGTTTGAAAGGGCGTTGTTGATCAAATCAGTCAGAGGTTTGTTCATCCCTTTTTATAAAAACCTAAATACTTGCGTTTCTTTTGGGCATACCCCCTGTGTCAGGATCTGTCTCTTGATCACATTTCCTTTATCTGTTCCTGCATGAAATTTGCGCCCTCAAGAAGTTGGCTTAATGCAAACAAGCCATCCGATGGTGAAATCTCATTACAACTGATCACGGTTAAACTTATACTTTCAGATTTTGTTTCGTAAGGCCTCCTTTTTCGGTCGTTCGCAGTGCCAAAACTTTAATCTTTTCGACACCAACGATGTTGCTCTGCCAATCCAATAGTCTGTTCTGTTTCTGCATCAACCATTTTGTTTGAGCGTTAAGGGTTCTTCATGATCTTGCCCTGAGGCTACACGCCTTCTGACTGTAATTCTCAACATAATTTTATGTCGATGGTAAGACAAGAGATCCGATTGATAGATAAAGACGTATCGCCCGAACCTGTATTGCAACAAAATCACAAACTAGATGTGCAAGCGCACAAAAAACACAATACTGAAAAGATGTTGAAAGCCATTCTTAAGTCTTTACGCCATATCGCCGAATCGATTAAAAAGCGTGAGGAAAAGCTGGTTGTTGAGGCCGGGTCAATAGAGCCTGTTAGCGCGCACCGCAAAGTACTTATATGTGACTCGATTCAACGTGCCAAGCGTGATAATGCAATCCTTGGTTACTTCACCAATAAAGAAATGAAGGCATTGGAAAAAGAGTTAACTGCACATTGATTTCATGCTACCTAGCGTTGCTGATTACACTCAAACACTGAGCGAACTTGGTAAAACGACAACGCCAACCCAAAATGAAATAGATAAGTCTATGACAGTGAATAACATCAATACGGTGAGAGAAATTAGCCTTGCTTCATCAGCTACGTCGCCAGAACTGACTCCGGCCATTAACCTGCAATCCGTCGATATTCACGCTGTTACATCGTTAACTGATAGTGCTCGTATTGCAGCAGTTGACTAACAATGAAGCTGCGCAATTAATCGCAGATATCACGCAAGCTGTAGAGCTCAACCGTCAGGCGGATATGCAACATGTGCTGTAAATTGAGGTACATATTTGTATTAACTGTCTGCTGTAAAGTTTCCTTTTGCTCTAGAGCCATAAAGCCAAAACGCTGCGATTTCATTATCTTTTTCTGCTAATGATATTAGCTCATTAATAATAGGTTTCTAAATTACGCCTCTTTATTGCGAATAAATGCCGGGATGTTGAGGTATTCATGTTTTGATAGCAGACCTTTTTGGTTTCGGGTGTCGGAATGTAATCCCGTCTGTTGGTAATTAATAAGACTAAATATCAAATATTATGATCTTCCTCATCTCTAACGGGACAAATGTCCTCCCTACCATTCATTTTAATCATTTATACTCCAGCCAATAATCGATGACCCCTGCTATGGGGCTTATCGAGTTGCTATACCTTATGCGCTACAGGTGCTGGTTCAAGGACTTAATTATGAATATTTTGGTGATAAATGGTCACCCTGACTTATCAAAGTCAGTTGCAAATGCCACTATTTTGGCTGATTTTGCTCAACACTCCGGTTGGCATGTGAATCACGTTGCAGATTTTGCTGGTGACATAGAAGAAGAGCAAGCTGCACTGCTACGTGCAGATCTAGTTGTGGTTCAGTTTCCGTTTTACTGGAGCACTTACCCATCGGTATTGAAACGCTGGGTTGACGAGACATTTACCTTTGGTTTTGCGTTTGGCCCCGAAGGCAGCAAGCTTAAAGGTAAGCCAATGCTATTTTCTGTTACCGCGGGTGCGACCGAAGATTCATACAGTGAAACAGGCTTTAATTTCCAGCCGTTCTCAGCTTACCAAGTTGCTTATGAACACCCATTTAGAGCTGCAGAGGTTGATATTGTTGATACGATCATCACCTTTGAAATGAATGCAACACCTGAAGAAGGTGGCGATAAAGCCCAGACTTTAGCGCTATCTCATCAACATGCACAACGTGTAATCACTGCTGTAAATAATGTTTTAGAGGTTTCAAAATGATCCAGTCTTTAATCGGAATTGTTGCGCTATTGGGCGTAGGTTTTTTCTTTTCAGAAAACCGTAGCAAAGTTAGTTGGCGTGCCGTTGGTGGTGCGTTTGTTGTAATTCTTAGTGTGGCTTTCTTTGTATTGGCTACCGATATTGGTGCTAGTGTACTACTGTCTGTATCTAACGGTGTTGGTAAGGTATTTGGTTACGGTGTTGAAGGTATCCGTTTCGCATTTGGTAGTTTAGTTAATTTCAGTGTTGAAGGTATTGGCTTTGTCTGGGCGCTACAGGTTCTTCCGCAAATTGTCTTTACTGCATCGTTAACATCGCTGCTTTACTACCTTGGAATTATGCAATGGTTTGTACGCATTATTGGTGGCAGCTTGCAGCGTGTTCTTGGTACGTCTCGTGCGGAATCAATGAATGCTGCAGGTAACATTGTTCTGGGTCAAACGGAAGCGCCACTTTTGGTTAAACCGTATCACCGTGTATTAACGCGTTCTCAAATCTTTGCTGTTATGGTTGGTGGTTTATCATCTATTGCGGGCTCTATCTTAGCGGGTTTAGCTGGAATGGGGGTTGAACTTAACTATCTAATCATGGCGTGTTTCATGTCTGCACCAGCAGGTTTACTGTTTGCAAAACTGATTATTCCTGAAACAGAAGAGACAGTTGACGAGGTACCAGAACTTCCAGATGATGAAAAGCCTGCCAGTTTTATTGACGCAATTGCGAAAGGTGCGATCGCAGGTGTTGGTATCGCGGCCATTGTTGGTGGTGTGATCATCTCATGTATCGGTCTAATGGCGATGCTAAATGGTGGTCTAGGAGCGATTGGTGAATGGTTCGGTAAACCAGAACTTACAGTTGATATGATTCTAGGTACACTTTTATCTCCGGTTGCATGGTTAATTGGTATTCCTTGGGAAGAAGCGGGTAAAGCCGGTGCATTGTTAGGTCAAAAAATGGCGCTTAATGAATTTGTTGCTTTTGCAAGCATGGGCGGTATAGAAATGTCACCTCGCTCAACAGCAATCATGACTATTGCGCTATGTGGTTTTGCTAACATTGGTTCTGTTGCCATGGTGTGTGGTGCGCTAAGTAAGATGATTCCTCATCGTGCAGGTGTTATTGGTCAGCTTGGTATGAAAGTACTATTTGCTGCAACGTTAGCCAATTTAATGAATGCTGCTATTGTAGGTTTGTTTGTGTAATTGACTTGGGCTGCGGAATTATTCGCAGCCCATTATGCTTATAAAGGTAAATGATGAACAAACAACCTCACTTATGTGTCGATGAAACCCAAGTTAGCGATAAGGTAATTGTATGTGGTGATCCTGCACGCGTGAATCGTATTGCTGAACACTTATCTGATGTCGTACATCTGGCGACTAATCGTGAATACCACATTGTGCGTGGGACATATAACCAGCAAGATATCATTGTTTGTAGCACTGGTATTGGTGCTGCCTCTGCCATTATTGCGCTTGAAGAGTTAGCTTTGTGCGGTGCGAAGCAGCTTATCCGTGTTGGATCAGCAGGTGCGCTACAGCATAATATTGCCATGGGCGATCTGATCATTGCCGAAGCTGCGGTTCGTGATGAAGGTGGCTCGTTGAGTTATGTTAAAGCTAATTTCCCTGCTTATTCTGATATCGAGTTAATTTGCGGGTTAGTAGAGTACAGCCAGCAACAGCAATTGAATGTACACCGCGGTTTAGTTCGCTCTCATGACAGTTTTTATATTGATGATGAGTTGGAAGTGTGCCGGTATTGGCATAAAAAAGGGGTACTTGGTGCTGATATGGAGACATCTGCACTATTGACTGTTGGACGTTTGAGAGGGCTTCAAGTTGCCTCAGTTCTTAATAACGTGGTGCTTTATGAGCAAGATGTTCAGCAGGGTATTGGTGACTATGTAGATGAAAGCACATTAACTTCGCAAGGTGAGCAAAATGCTACTTTGGCTGCTTTGCATGCGCTAAGCCGATAAATTTAGCGTCTTTGTTTATGATTTGGCGGCTGCAATGGCCGCCGTTATATCAATATTTGATAGCGACTATTCCAAAATGCCTTTCAAATGCGTATATTATTGGGGTCGCCATTATATGCAGAACGCCAATGCAATTACGTCCTTATCCCAATACTCGTTTTACCCCCCTCTTAGATCAACAATATAGTGATTTTGAGCAGGCGTTATTCCAGTGTCGAGTCGGTCACAAGCGATTTCAACGTGGTGATACTATTTTAGAGCAGGGCCAAGCGGTCGATAAGCTCTATGTTATTTCTGTTGGTCGAGTAGCCATGCATATTTGCGCTGTCAATAGCCGTCGCTTTCAGCTCGGTGAAGTGAAATGCGATCAGCATATCTTTGGTGAAATGGAGTTCTTTTCTGGGAATGCTTGTCAGTGGAATGTAGTCGCGGATGATGACATTGAAGCCGATGTTATTTGTGCGAATAAACTGCAAAAGTGCATTACAGAGAAGCCAAACTTAGCGCTATTTTTTGCATCTGCTTTGTCGTATGACTATGAAGAGTCAATGGCGATCTACACGAATCGAGTGCTGCACTCTATCGCTTATAATATCGCTTATGACTTGTGGTTACGTGCTCGTCAAAATGTGTCGTTAAATCCCTTTGATAAAGTTGTGTATGAAGCCGAGCGTTTTGGCACTTCAAGTCGAGTTTATCGCCGAGCTCTTAATAGTCTGATTGAACAAGGTCTGATAGAGAAGATGGACAATCAAATTCAGATTTGTGACATGCCTAGACTCAAAGAGTTTATTTCTTAATTTTATTGTGTTTTGTTAACTATTAGGGGTACTTTCATCTCTAATCCTCACAGATTAGAAATATACTCTGCTTTTAATCCCCTGTTGTGTCACTGCTTCAGTCAATACCTTTATCACTACTTTCTAAATTGCGGTATAACCGTAAATGCTTAGTTAACCCCACCTACCAAATATTTTCAGCTATTGCATGATTATCCTTTACTAAATGAAGGGATAAAATCATGTCACAAAGAAAAAAAGAACAACATTGGCAGCGTATATTTCAGCTGCAACCTGCACTACTATGACCGCGCTCAAATTAGTGCCGTCATACCTAGTTAGATTTCGAACTAAAACCATATCTAAATTAACATTGAAGGAGCAGCTTGTAATACTTTGTCTGGACTACCATAAAATTTCTGAGAACCATCTTTTTCAAGTAGTAGACATTGGTTTGATATTGCAACGATTGACTTACTTACTTGTAGTCGTGAGTATTACAGTACTACTTTCTAAGTGTTTTTTAAATAATAGTGTAAGATACTTACTATTTTCAATCTCAGAACCAGCAAAGGGTTCATCCCATACTGCCTCTTTGCTAATTTGACCAAAAAACGAAGAGGCAGTCATTGTTTTACAATACTTAAATGCTTTTAGAAGTGTCCGATAGAATTAAACCACATCACAGTTAGTTATCTAGATTATCGGTTCATATAGGAGGAGCCAGTGACAAGTTTTTCAATTCATCACAAATCAAACTATAAGATCTTTTTATTCTTCTGCCTAATGGCGATATAAATATCCTCCATCGCACCAATAAACGAGTTATGACGATCCCAAAAGGCTGGATAATCACCTTGTTTCTTGATTAAAGGGCCATCTATATTGGCAACGTCATCTTCCCGCTGAGGTAATTCAATGTCTGCCATTGTCCAAAAATGAGTGTGGTCCAATTTTTTGGGTTTATTCGATGATTTAAATTCACTAAAATTATATGCTTGATGTTGAGTACTAATATTGTCGCTAACATGTAAGTGCTCAAAAAAAACTTTTCCCAATTCTGTCTTTTTTAGCGCCTGATGTAACGCTTCTGGCGCCAATCCTCGTAGTTGAAATAGCAACATGGGATCGCGATCTAACATACTGGCTATCCGATAATAGATCCCTGCAATATGTTTGCAAGGATTTGCATAATCGGGACAGCTGCATTGCGCCTCTATATCATCATAACGTCGAGGTAAAAAATAATATGTCCCGAATGCGTCTTCAATATTGTTCGGCATTTCATTCAGCATTAGTTTTGATAACAGGCCTGGGTTTTCGCATAATCTAGCGATAATGGTTTGCCATCGTTGGGACGATAATGCTTCAAATGTTAGTGATACTTTATATTTAGGTTCTTTGGTGACTCCAAAATAAGGATTCACATTCCCTCTTACTGTCGCAGTAACATGATTTTCTTTAATGCCAAAATTAAGCACTCGATTATCAGTACGGTATGCACGTCCCCTTTGCAGTCGGCCACTGTCAATAAAGGTTTCAAGTGATGCAATAAAACGGTTACCCCACCATGTTTTTTGATATTCCATCACTATACCTCTCGACTTAATTGGATCAATTTCACAAATGAATTCGCATCTAATTGCGCTAACCAGGATTCATCGTTACCCACAATAGAGTCAGCCATTTTTTGCTTATCCTCTAACATTTTATCTATTTTCTCTTCAATTGTGCCTAAGGTAATAAATTTATGGGCAAATACTGTCTTCGATTGACCAATCCGGTAAGCACGATCTGTCGCTTGATTTTCTACTGCAGGGTTCCACCAACGATCAAAGTGAATAACATGGTTAGCGCGAGTTAACGTGATCCCAACGCCACCAGCTTTTAATGACAAAATAAATACACTTGCGGGGCTTTTTTCATCTTGGAATATTTCGATCATTTGTTCCCGTTTATTACGGCTGGTACCACCATGTAAATAATGAGTATGGTAACCTAGTTGTGTTTTTAGGATCTTTTGTAATTGTTGACAGATTTCGGTGAATTGACTAAATATCAATATACTTTCATTATTTTGGATCGCTTCATGAACAGTCTCGACTAAGCGTTGCAATTTTATCGACCGTTCGACAGTAAATTCACTGCCGTCTTGTAATACTTGGGCTGGGTGGTTACAGCATTGTTTTAATCTTAATAAAGATGAAAGCATGAGCATTTTTTGTGACGAGGGATCGTCTTTAGTATCCTCAATCTGTATCGATATTTCATCAACAATCGATTGATAGATACTGGCTTGTTCGGTTGTTAATTCACAATAAACTTTCTGTTCAACCTTATCGGGTAATTCCGGTATTATCGCGCGGTCCGTTTTTAAGCGACGTAATATAAATGGCTCGATAATATTTTTGAGGATTTTACTTTTTTGTGGATCTTTATCCCGTTGTACAGGTAATTCAAATGTTTTTCGAAAACTGGCTTTTGTACCCAGTAAACTAGGATTAAGGAAATTAAATATCGACCATAGATCCATGAGTCTATTTTCAATCGGCGTCCCGGTTAGCGCTATCCTAGAACTCGCTGTTAAACTAAAAATTGTCTTTGTTTGGGCTGATGTTGGATTCTTGATATTTTGTGCCTCATCAATGATCAAGCGAGACCAGTTAATATCCTTAAACAACTTGTTGTCTCGTCGGATCAAGCCATACGATGTTATAATGAGATCGTATTCTTCAAGGTGTTGTTTGAAATCATCTTGTTTTTTTCGCTTACTGCCATGATGTATAACAGCCTTTATCGAAGGTGCAAATTTTTGGATCTCTTTTAACCAATTTCCAACCACGGATGTAGGCGCGATCAGCAATCCCGTTGTTGCTTTCGGATCCGCTAGCATTAATGCAATGATCTGCATGGTTTTACCCAAACCCATATCATCAGCCAGACAAGGGTTCATGCCCAATTTTTCAAGATAGGCTAACCAAGAAACACCACGTGCTTGATAGGATCTCAGGGTGGCGTTTAAGCCATTAGGTGTCTCTATTAATTTAAATGCGTTTTTATTTGAAAGTTCATCTAATATCATTTGTGTTTGCTGATCGAGTTCAACGTCGTAAAGCGAGTTATCTGCAGCAAGCTGCAATAGATCTTGTACCTTGCCGGCATTTCTATCTTGTTTGGAGGTTTCAATTAGTTTTTGAATATTTGCCATTTCGGCTTTATCTATTTCAACCCATTCACCTCTGAAGTATATAAGATTGGATTTAGCGTCAAGTAATTGCTGCCATTGTTGCTCTGTTAATTGGTGCTCACCCATCGCATAATTATAATCAAATGCTAATAAACTATCGGTACCAATATGGCTGGTAGGTGAGGCAGAACCTGATTCTTCAGCAGATTTCACTCTCAGTTTAACCTTAGCCTTTAAACGTCCTTTCGCTGTCCACCATGCTGGAACTATGATCTTATAACCACATGCCTGTAATGCCCATGAGTCTTCTTTTAAAAATTGAAAGGCTTGATCATGATCGATAGTTAATACTGCAGCCTGCATATTTTTTGCAAATATTTGTTCAATATTGGTGTATATACGACTGGCATAACCCAATTGTAACAGCAGCATTCGCTCTACTGATGAACCTAATAATTCACTATACAAATTAGACTTTGCTGATTTTTGCTGCCAGTAGTCAGCAATACTGACCATAAAAGACGGATCTTGTTTGGATTGTAACAATAATTCAATGCCCCAGTTATTTCCTTTTTTATCCGTTGCTTCAATTAGCTTAAAGCATAAGGTAAACGCAGCACCATGTTGTTCATAACTCAAATTGTTATACCAAAGTTGCCAAGCTTTATAGTCATCTTCAATGATCGCTGAAGAGGGATGACCAAGGCATTCTTCGATACAGGTATTTTCAACAGATTTATAATGTTTTTGACTGAATTTTGTATTAAAGATGAGTCGCTGTAATACTACATCGGAAAAATGCTGTAATCCTGATTGTGGTGTAAATTGCTTGAATTCACCTAGGCATGCTGAATAAGGCATGTGCTTGGCTAAGACAGCCAAACCTGCATTGTAATCAGGTGACATGATCTCCCATTTAGTATGATATTGAGTTTTCTGCCCCAGTTTTTGCGCGACTAATGCAGGGACATAAAGATCGCGTTTAATAACATGACTTAATTGATAACCCACTTGGATCCAAAATTTAGCATCATCAGCAAGTTGCATATCGTCATCAAAATGATAACTCAGAAAATTCAATTCTTTTAAAAAACCAAGTGGTTCATGGATAGCAATCGCATTTAATTTATATCCTTGGACACCTGTACAAATTATATTTTCTATATTGCCCAGATTGGCGATAATTGGGGATGGAATAGGCGTGTTATTGGCATCACAAGGTAAGTTTACTTGGACGGTTTGGTGGCGATGACTGAGCTTGAAATTTGAAGCCAGTATGTCAGTAAACCCCTTGCTCTGGTGCTGGTAAGGATAAAAACCACTCTTATGTTTTTTTTTATGGTGTTCTATCCATAAAAAAAGAGTTCCCGTATTGTGAAAAGTCTCTTGACTGGGCTGCCAAAATAAATGAATCAGCTGCATACATTACCAACAATAAAATAAAACATATTTTGCATTATTAATCAGTTATAGGCAATTAGCATTAGCTGTCCTTAAATAGGAACGAGGATACATATGCAATAATTACCTGCTGTAGCGTGTAAATATAAGAAGGTTAAAATGAAAGTCACATCAGCAAAACAATTAGCGAATGCACTGCAAGATACCCGGAAAAAAACGCCTTATCTCAACTGATGTTGCCAAGCAAGTTGGTATAAGGCAAGACACGGTTTCTAAATTCGAACTTAACCCAGATAGCACGAAACTTGATACATTATTTAAAATGTTAGCAGCACTAAACTTAGAACTTCATGTTGTCCCACGGGCTGAGGGGTTATCATCAGAAGCTGGAAGTGTTAAGACCGATACTGATTGGAAAGAGGAGTGGTAAATGAGTAAGCTTAATGTCGCAATGAATGGTTATTTTGTTTGTCATTGTTGATTGTTAATCTTTCTAACCAATAAGCGATGGTATAAATAATTAACAACACCACGAGCAATTCAAAAGCACGTAAAATAATTGAATTAAGACCAAAATTATTACCATATTGGCCAATATAAAGTTGATATGGAATTAAGAATCCCATTAATGCGTCACTGTGAATTAACCCTTCTTCTTTGTCTGGATGATTACACCACCATAAAATAGTGAAAACCAATACGGTAGAAATAAATAAATAGGTAAACAAATTAATTTCAGTGCCGGAGAAAACCAGCGAAATAATAACAGCAAGACAACACCCACCAATTTGCGAAAGCATTTTATTGCGAGAGTGGGTTTTCATTAGATCGTGGGTTGGCTGCATTGCAGAGGTGATCAGCGGCACCAAACAAAAAACAGCACTTGTTACTTCGTTAATCATAATAAACGCCAGGCCCATACCAACTAACAACAGCATTTTCAAACGATCTACGCCTTTCACTGGCATTGCAATGATCTGCGGCATCGGCATTTTTTGTTTGATAGGCATTGTGTGATTGATAAAACTGGCGACTAAAGCACTAATTAAAGTACTTAAAACCAGATCTCTGACAATGTCTGGAATTGATAAATTGTATGTCGTGCTGTTGGCATAAGTATTAATGAAGATGATGATAAATAGTGGCAGCGTGACCATTCTTGCTTTTAGGTTATTATCGGCTTTACGGCGGACATGATCAAAGTACAGGATACTGCATGTCCAGATGATAAAAGGATGGCTCGCAAATACTTGGTTTACGACTACCGCTGCCAGCGCCGCTAATAATGAGGGTAATATGACTTTAATGATGTCCCAAATGTGGCGTGAATAGCAACTTGTCGCGATCACGATAGAAAATAACACGATATAAACACTGACCGTTAAATGCAGCATTTTACTTAGCATCAAGCACAATACGATGATCAGAGTTTTACGAATTAATTCATACATTAGTAAATAAACCTTAACCAACTTAACAGCGTCATCCAACTATCTGAGATGAACGTGCCATCTCTAACCATCACACTTGCGCGGCTACCTGCAATAATAAAATCCAGTTGTTGTTCAGGGATAATGCGCACTCGTGCCTTTTGTTGTGGACGGATCCAGCGTGTTTCTGATGTTACTTCTCCAAGTTGATTGTGATCACTCAAGCCACTACTAATAGCTTGATCTATCGACACAATCGTTCCTCTGAATACTTTATTCGGCAGGGCATCATAAACAATATTAACTTGTTGAGCGTCTTTCAGCGCACTGAGTCCTTTTTCAGTGAAATCAGCTTCAATCCATTGCCTATCTCCTGTCACCAAATGGATCACTGAGGTTGAAGGTGAGGCGTACATACCTTTCGTGTAGCTTAAGTTAGTCACGGTGCTGGCTGATTTCGCTTTGACCAGTGTTCGGTCTAGATCTAGTTGTGCCATTTTCAGACTAGCTTGCGCTGATAAATAATCTGCATAGGCAATTTCTTCGTTGGACTGCGCATCATCAAGCGCTTCTTTACTGACAGACGAGCGTTGGCTCAATGATTCAATACGTCTTAAATGACTTTGCGCTTTAGCCCAGCGACTTTTCATCTGTATAACAGCGGCTTCTGATCTTTGTTTTTCTATTTCATAGGGCTGTGGGTCAATTTGAAACAGTGGTGTCCCTGCTGCAACCGTCTCACCTTCACGAACAAATAACGCTTGGATATAACCTTTTACTTCTGGAACCACATCTACAGATGTGGTTTTAATTGTTGCTTGCGTCGTGAATGGCAACACATTATCGCTGTAAATAAGGAATGTACTAAACCCAAATGCGATAACGAGTGTAACCGTAGTTATATATGCGTAGACATCACGTTTCATCGATTATTTACCTGTGAATAGTGCTTTAAGTGCGACTTGCTTCTCTGCATAAGGTGCTCTTAAGCGTGACGGTGCAGTATTGGTTGGGCTTTGGATCACAACGGGTTTAGCATGTGAAAATTGCTTAAAACCATGTTCACCATGATAAGCACCGATGCCAGAAGGACCAACACCACCAAAGGGAAGGCTATCAATACCAACATGCGTCATGACATCATTGATGACTAAGCCACCTGATGTGGTGTTATCAGCAAAGTGTTGTTGATTTACTGGATCATGGCCAAAGTAATAAGCCGCCAGCGGACGTGCTTTGTCATTGATATAAGCAATTGCATCGAAGCGATCTGAATAGATTTTAATTGGTAATAGAGGGCCAAAAATTTCTTCTTGCATGATCGCCATTTTATCCGTTACGTTAATCACTAAATGAGGTGCGATGGTGCGAGTATCGGCGTTGTAAGCGGCTTCACCAGTAGGCGCTAGGCTGATGATTTGTGCGCCTTGGTTTTCTGCATCTTGTAATAAACCCATTAAACGTTGGTAATGTCTCTCATTAATGATGCTGGTGTAATCTGGGTTATTCATAATTGTTGGGAAGGCTTGACCCATAAACTGTTTCGCTGCGTCAACAAAAGTGAATAATTTATCCTCTGGCAGTAAGACATAGTCAGGCGAGAGACAGATTTGTCCGACATTGAAGGTTTTCACCGTTAATATTTTACCTACGGCTTCAGTAATATCGGCATCACTATTTATATCGGTATCGAGCATCACTGGCGATTTACCGCCTAGCTCTAGGGTCACTGGCACTAAGTTTTCAGCGGCTGCGCGCATTACGTGTTTACCTACCGCGGTGCTGCCTGTGAAAACTAAATGATCAAAAGCTAATTGACTAAAGGCTTGCCCAACTTCTGCATCACCCAATACAACTTGCAGTTCATCAGGACCAAAAGCAGCGCCGACTAATTCTGCTAACAATTCAGATGTATGTGGTGTGAGTTCAGACGGTTTTATTATTGCGGTATTACCGGCAGCAAAAACACCAGCAAGTGGCCCGAATGCAAGGTTAACAGGGAAATTCCATGGACTAATAATACCAACGACGCCAAGAGGTTGATGTTGAATGCGCGTTTGCATGCCTGGCTCAGGCGCTTCAATTTCTGTGGCTTGCATCCACGATTCTACGTTGTCATAGGCATGCTTGAGCATCTTCATTGTGCTGACTAAATCGGCTGCTTGTGATTGATATGTACTACGCTGTCCAAAATCGGCATTCATTGCATCGGTAAATCTTTGGTAGTTTGTACGGATCAGATTAATGCTACGCAGTAAGCGATCTTGGCGAAGAGCTACATCTGCAGGACCATTGGTTAAATGTGCGCGTTTCATTGTTTGTAATACGTGCTGTAATGCTAATTGCGTATTCGATGAAGTCATAATCGTAATTCCTTGAACCTAAATGAGTTTTAACCGTATGATTTTGTTTATTTGGCATATTGGGTTAGTGAATGGATAGTAATAAAAGTGGCTGAATGTTACCAACAATGTTATTTTTGCAGTGGTATAAATAAATTTATGGGTAGCTAGCCCTCAGAGGTTTTATCAATGTCACTTGTTCGTCTACGTACGTTTATCGAAGTGTATCGCCAGCGTTCTATTAGTAGTGCATCGCGTATGCTGAATCTCACTCAACCTGCCGTTTCACAACATATTGCCGGACTGGAAGTTGCGATAGGGCGGCCTTTATTCGAACGCTTAGCAACAGGCGTTGCGCCTACCAGTGCGGCTGATGAATTAGCTGCTGACATTGGTGATAAATTAGATTTAGCCGAAGCGGCGTTAGCCTCAGCAAGAGCAAGGTCAATGGATGTGGCGGGGGTATTGCAATTTGTTGGTCATGCAGATTTCGTTTCCGAAGTATTATCGGAGCAATTATTACCGCTATTAGAAGCTGGAATACGCGTTAGAATGCATACTGGTGATGGGCCTTTCGTTAATAACATGCTCATTGAAGGGCATTGCGACCTTGGTATTTCGGCTCACCCTATTATCGACAGTCGTTTAAAGAGTGATAAAATTATGACAAGTCGGGCACTGCCCGTTGCTTCGCCTGCTGTTGCCCAACGCATTATTGATTCACCCGATCTGACTGCGGCCATGATCGCTGAACCTATGCTCGCTTATAATTTGGAACTTTCGTTGATTCATAATTGGATCACAAAGAATAAATTAGAAGGTGAGCGTTTGATCCCTGCCGTTGTAAGTCAGGATTTAAGAGCGCAACGAAAGCTGCTTATTCAAGGTTTTGGTTGGTCGGTGATTCCCGAGTTTTTATGTGTAGAGCAAATTAAAAACAATGAACTTGTGGAGATCCCATCACCTATCGGCACCTGTGAATTGCACTATTACCTTATTTGGGCGCCAAGTGCACTGCGTCAAGTTCGGGTTGCTCATGCGAGACAAACCTTATTGCAAGGCTTAAAAAATTACCGATAGTAACAAGAATGGTTGATCTTTTACATGATAAGTAGAGTGATTGGCCTCGTGTATTATCTGGTCATATTCATCCAGCCTGCACCGTCCATTATAATAACGGCATGTCTATCAGTTCGTGTCCTGTCTGATATTTGCTGAAGGTGGGTTATCATGATATCTCTGTTTACACATGGCATTATCAGGGCTTCGGAAACGCCATTGTTAATACAAACAGCTCCAAACAAATAAGCATACTCAAATTGTTGTTGCTTCACTGCTCGCTTGATCACGGTTAGCGCATTTTAATCCCAGACTCTAACAGGGTTGAGCGATACTCATCGTCCAGCCCCGCCATTTTCTTTTTTCTCGCTATACTTGCCGATTTTGTTTCATCTTTCTTAAATAGTGCCAATGCTATCTTTCTCATGATATTAAAAACTAATGGTCCCTGTTTTTTTCTTATTCTTGAT
>Ga0209396_1003509_pt1 | contig 15775 bp, 11 predicted proteins | sample GOMGulsemesocosm_6_FD_184638 | JGI IMG/M metagenome (GOLD analysis project Ga0209396, IMG submission 184638) | Methane-oxidizing microbial communities from mesocosms in the Gulf of Mexico - GOM8C Gulf of Mexico (SPAdes) (version 2) | ecosystem: Environmental > Aquatic > Marine > Cold seeps...
CCAGAGCTGAAATCTTGTTTCAGCTAGCCAGAGCTGAAATCTTGTTTCAGCTAGCCAGAGCTGAAATCTTGTTTCAGCTAGCCAGAGCTGAAATCTTGTTTCAGCTGGTCAGAGCTGAAATCTTGTTTCAGCTAGCCAGAGCTGAAATCTTGTTCTACACTCTGGCGTCTTATCTCCATAGACTCAGGCACTTATTCTGGCCTGGCCTGCTTATCATCAAGTACATCAGGATGTTCCCAGCGTCTTATTCGACGCTCTTTTCCTTTAGTACACTGGGTCTTAATGTGACAGCCTTTACATTCTTTACTGTTATAGCTGTAGTACTTAATATTGTCAAAAGTACTTATTTAATGCCCAAACATGCGCTTTATTTACCTAGATCGTGGCAAGGCCCCAGTTTGAATGACTGCGATTACATTCCGGTTTTTGGTGAGACCTTTCTTGCTAATCTAACTGGTACTGATAAGATCGCAATTTTCTTGTGTACAGCCAAGACTTGAATGAATTAAAAATAAGATTTCCACCTACCACTATATCTGTGGCTCTGACTATTACTTGCCGTAAAAGAAATAACCTGAATGATTAACTACTCGCTAGATATTATGCCCACCATAAGGGATAGCTTATTTTGGCTTAAGTACAAACTTTCGCGAAAGAGCCCGTAGATAACAAATTTTAATAGCATCCAAAAGAGGAATTCTTATTGTTCTTTAGGCAAGGTTTACAAGTTATTGTTAAACTTAATACCTTTGAAATTACTGTGACTTTCCAATACTCCCGCAGCTCAGGTTAGGTATGACGGGGAGTGTAGAAAATGGTCTCAATATTTATTTTAACTGACATGTATCAGCTTTAAATTAGCAAGGCAGCATAATGTAAACATTTGAAGAAGATTTTTCGACTATTATAATCCCCATTCAAACCCAAAAGTTAATCTATCAGTATCATTAAATTGACCAAACAAACTTTGCTTATTTCCTTTGAATAAATCGGCTCCAACCCAAACTTTGAAGTTTGATTCAAGCATATGGCTGAGTTCAACTTGCATTGAACTATCATTTTGATCAACGCCATACATTGCTAGTGCTTCAAATTTCCAAGTTTCGTTGGCAAAGTTCTGTTGGTATAAGAGTGAATAGATTTGATTGTTTCTAGGTCGAATTATCGCGCTGCCTATATCATTATCAAAATCCATTAAACGGCTTTGAAACCACTGAAAGCTGAGCATACCGTCCTCTAGCCCTTGCCAATCCAATCCTATAACTGACGATAATTCCTTGGAGTTACCAATACCTTCATAATCGATAAAGGTCTGGCTATCATTGTCCAATAAATGATAGCTCTGAGTGCTATATCCAATTTCGCTACGAACTGTCCAGTCATCAAACGCTTTACTCGCGGTTAAACCGAACAAGTGGCTTCGTTTGAATTTTGCATTTATGGCAACACTGTTATTACTTAATTGTTGATAATATACAGGGCTGTCTAAATAGTGATAAAGGTAATTAAAGGTTAAATCCCATCCATTATAAAACTTGCTATAGCGTAATCCTAAATCACTATCTTTGAATATATTGTTTGGCTTATCCAGTTTAAAGCTGGCTATATCAATTCCTTCGACTGACTGAGGAACGAGCAATGGGCTAGTTACCTTATAGTCACTGCCGTTGTTGGCAAAGCGGTGATAACTTTGATCCAGTATCCATAAAAATTGCAGGCTATCATCATCACCAATGGGGATTTCAGCATTTATCATCCAAAGTGGAATACGTGAATCATCAAAATCGTCCAAGATAAATTCTCGGTAGTTTTGTGGATTGATAACATCCAGTATTTTAAGGCCATCAGCCTGGCCCCATACTACTTGTTGTTTACCTAATCGCCAGAAAACATCAGCCATTTGGGTATCGAAATACAACTCACGAATCTCAAAGTCTGTATTATTGGCTTCATAAACTGGGCCATTAAGTGTTCCATATGCATCGAAACTGTCCCCTTTGTAGCCTAAGTTTTTTTGAGTATCAAAGCGTAAGCGACCAATAAAAGTCATATCGAATGAGTCGCTAATGGATAAATTTAATTCGGGCTGCCAAACACTTTCAAACTTTTGTAGGGTATTTTTATCTGTGATGCCAACCTCAGTTTGTAAGGTCGAACTAATTTCTACATTTGCAGTGCTAGTTAAGCTGAATAAGGTAGTTATTAACCCACCAAGAAAAGCGAATGAGTATATATTTTTGCTTCTCATTGTCGTTATCTACCTTGCTTTAAAGCGCGTTTAGTAAACAGGCTATCTTTGACTGTAGAGGTATAGTCGACCTCACTAAACTTAAATATGGTTTTGTGCCCGCTCTTGTGGTTATTAATAGTAAGTATGTGACGGGTAATGATATTGTCTACCGTACGAATATCAGTCATTGCCAAGCTTTTCAGGGGCTTATTTTTCAAATCCCAGTAATCAGCCCTAACAACTACCCAAGTAGCAGTGTCAACCCAAATTAGTGTACGAGAATAGCCTAGGTCTTTGGCAATGCCTGTGTTTTTTGGCAGGCCCTGTAGTACTACAGTGCCAAAGGATTCACCAGATTCAAAGCTAACTTTTTCGTTGCGTAAAATACTAAAGTCGTAATCAGTTAATTCTAATTTCCCTTCTAACATTATATCTTCATAGGTAAAGTCAGTGCCAAGGAAGTAATCACCTCTATCTGATGCTGATATACGTCGGACTTTACGCATGGCTGGTAAATATAGCCATTGATCGTCATCTTTGCCCGTGTCCTTATAATCAAAAGTTAGAAAAGCAGTACCTTTGACGTTAGTCGGTTTTTTATAAAATAAAACGGTGCGTTTTTCTTGGTCGTAATATTTACGGTAGGCTTGAGTTTCACGTACTCTGGTTTTTCCTCGCTTATCAATCATGGTCATGGTTAATTTTCGAGTAACTTGTTTACCATCATCAACGTTGTTAACTTTGTTGACGATTTCAATCCCTTCTTTTGAACTCGCCGCCTGTGCTTGCTGATTGAAAGCGAAATAACTGGCGCTGGCAATAAAGAAAATTAGGGCTAAAGATCGCAGTGCTCGTGAGTAGTTAGCTTTTGGATCTGTATTGATGTTTTGGCTGTTCATAATTGATTGCTCCGAAGGCGTATAGTAGTCAGAGATAAATGCTGGTTTTGTTAATTTTATCAACGCGGGTAATAAGCTCATGCTTGCGAAAAAGCTGGTGCTGACTGAAATAAAGACTATGGTGCCAAAGTTGGCCAACGGCACTACTTGACTTGATATGAGTACACCAAACCCTAATGCAATGGCGATGTAATTGAAAAACAGTGTTCGACCGGTTAAGGGATAAAGTTCAGCTAAAGCCTTATCCCAATCCCCAGCATTTAATTTGAATGTGACACGTAAACGATCAATGGTATGAATGGCAAAATCTACCCCTAAACCAATGGCTACTGACGCAAACATTGATGTACCAACACCTAGCTTTATGTTGAACAACACCATAGCTGCATACACCAGTAAAATAGAACTGATAACAGGGATTAGCGCGAAACTTGCCGCAGAAAAAGATCTAAATAATAAAGCTGATACAATCCAAACTAGCATCAATGAAATAGCTAAACCCACAAAGTGACTTTCTCCCAAATCTTTGATCCAATGATAGTTCAAGTTAACTCTACCGCTTAGCGTAGCGTTACTATTAGAGTCGTTGAATTCTTCTGTGATATAGCGTTGCAGGGTCTCGATAGCAATTCGGGTATCTTGGTAGCTGCCTTTATTAAATTGGACTCTGATGTTAGTAACACGATAGTCATAATCAATTACGTTTTCAAAATCTGTGGGGTCTGATGATGCAGAGTAAATTAAAAAATATTGGGCAATTAATGCTTTGTCATTAGGTAATTGATATTCGCTTTTATCGCCGCCGCTAAGCGAACGATTCATTTGCTTTAAATAATCAACAATTGAAGTGGCACCTTTTACATTAGGCAGCGCCAAAGCAAAGTTCTGCAAAGCCTGTATTTTTATTAATATACTTGGTTCAAATAGGCCTTCAGCCACATTAGCTTCAATAACAATATCTAAATTATTGGTACCATCTAAATAGTGGTTGATGGTTTTATCAGCTTTATACAGAGGCTCTGAGCTGTGAAACGTTTCAATTCTGTCTTCGTCGACCGTTAAGTTACTTGCAGCGAACAAGCCTGCCAGCATGATAATGCCAAAAAACGAAATAACCTTTTTATGATGCTTTAGTGAAACGTAACCAAGTATTACCATAAGTTCAGCATACTTATCATGTTTACGCTGTTTTTCCCGTCGAATCATAGATTTACTAGCACTAGGTTTTATAATGGCCATTGCTGCTGGTAGAAAGATGAGTGAATAGATCCAAGCAATAGCGACTCCTAGCGCCGTGAATAAGCCAAAGTATTTAAACGGCGGCATGTATGCAGCTAAATATAAACCAATAAATCCTGCAACAGTCGTTAATGTAGTCAGCGTAATAGGACGCCACATTTCAACGAGTGTTTCAACAATCAGTTGTTTCTTATCATCAAGAGGGCGACGTGCTTGTAAGTCAAAGTAATGACTGAAAATATGCATGGAATCAGCGACTGAAATACCAATTAATATGACAGGCAAGGCATTAGTAATAACGAAAAAAGGTACACCGACAAGTGCCATTACACCTAATGTCATTAGTACAGAAGCTGCGATAATCACATTAGCCAATAATGCCGGACTAAAGCGACGAAACGCAAATAGAATGATGAGAGTGATAACAAAACCAGCAATTGGATTTAGTTTTTTTGCATCAGCATCAATATAACTGCCTAAGTAGCCCGATACGGCACCTTCTCCGGCAACATGTATTTCATCACCTGGTAATTTAGGCGCTTGTGCTAGCAGTTTAAGTACTTGTTGATAAGTGCTCTCTACTTCATTTTCATCTAATAGCTCAGCAACAATTAATGTCGACTGTTTATTATCGGCAACAATACTGCCCATATATAATGGAAAGTCAGATACTTGTTGCCAAATAAGATCAGCACTTGCTTGCTCACTAGATAGCTCTTCAAAAAATGGGGTTACCTCCATGCCTTCTTCTGAGCCACTAATATTATTCTCGGTTGCAAGACTGGTAATACGATCGCTATTTATATTATCTAAATATGTTAGTTGTTCGCTGAGCCAGGCAACAAGTGCCAATGAATCAGGATTAAAAACACCATTTTCACTTTTATTGACGATGGCGATAACAATAGGATCACTTAAGCCAAATTGTGCTTTCACTCTATTCTTATAAACAAGTGCAGGGTTATCGTTGGCTAAAAATGCATCTGAACGAGTATCTTTATACAATGTAGGTAAAGCACTTAGTAATGCAGCCATTATCATGAGGCTGATTACTACAATGGTTTTAGGGTAAGTCACTATCATCCGAGCAATAGAGCTTGCTCGAGAAAGGCTATCTGAAGTTGGATTTGAGTTATTCATGAATATACTCTAAATGTCGAAAATTAAGTGGATTTAGCTTTGCTTTGCAAAATGGCATTTACCACTTGATCTGGTCTTTCTAACGAAGAAAAGTGTCCACAATCTTTAAGTGTGACTAACGTTGCATCTTTAATGCGTGCTTTATTGTTGAGCCTCTCAGAGGTTGCTGACCAATCATGCTCTGAATAGACAAAGGTCACGGGAATTTTTATGTTCGAGTATTCTTTTTGCCCTTCAGGCCAGCTTTTCCAGTTCAAGAAAATAGAGCGAAAGGCTTTTGAGTAGCCTTTTCTATTGCCGACTTGGCTAAATTCATCAACCAAAGAAGCGGGCAAGTTACTGTTGTTTTCAAAGCCTCCTTCAAGCACCTGTTGCAGCACATCACGTCTTTCTGCATTCGATATAATCCAACCCAAAAAAGGTATACGAATACCAGTGAATAAAATTTTTCCTAATACCGAGCTTCTATCTAAGCCATTGCTATTGACGTAATCAGCGGGATTTAATGCAATGACTCTTTTAATCGAAACCTTTGTTTGAGAAGCTACTCCGAGTGAAATTGACCCGCCAACAGATTCTCCGCACAAGGTTACGTTGTTTAGATTTAATGCCTTGATGAACTCGGTAACATGATGAACAAACAGAGGTTTATTATGTATTTGATTGGTAATATCTGAATAGCCGTGACCAGGTAAGTCCAAAGCATAAACGGTATAGTGCTTAGCTAATTCAGGGATGATTTTACTGAAATAGTCAAGTTGAGTACGTAAGGTATGGATAAGGACTAGAGGTTCACCTCGCCCTGTTTTAAGGTATCTCATTTGTAGCCCTGCCGAATCAACATAATTGATGTTGGCATTCTTTGCCCAAACAGGAGCTTGGTTTGATGATGAATTTGCTAAATTAATTGTTGATGTTGTCATAACTTATTCCTAATGCATATGCATGTATTTTGTTAAAAGTTTAATTCGACATAAGAGCTTCTAAATGATCTAGAGTTTTTATAAACCAATGTTGTCTTGATATATTTCTAAGCCAAGCTTGAGTGTTAGGGTACTGCTGCAAAGGCATCTCAGATTTACTAGCGAAGATAAAAAACGCTGCCAAACTAATGTCAGCAATAGAAATAGAATTTCCCGTAACAAAATTATTTTTTTTCAGCATAGCTTCTAAAGCTCCAACCGATTTATGGTATTTAGTCACTTGTTCAGCATCAAGTTCATTTAACCCGAAGCCCCAAAAGGGCATAACAATTTTGCGTTGAGCAAACGCGCCAACACCGGAGTTGAAGTAACTGGATTGCCAAAATAAAATGCGTAACACCTTTGCTTGTTCTATGAAATCAGAAGGCCACAAATTAGATTGATGTTTCGCAGCGAGGTACTGCAATATTGCGTTCGATTCAGTTAATAATAAATCAGCATCTAATAAAACAGGTACTTGCCCTTCGGGGCTGATAGCTAAAAATTCATCGCTTCGCTGTTCCCCTTTATTGAGAGCGACTACTTGAAACTCAGGCTCTATCTTTAGGAGATTACAAAGTAGTAGTACTTTTATGTTGTTGGCGGTCAGAGGGTTTATATAAATTTTCACTATTTATACCTTAATAATTAATATGTATATGCATGTAAGTGTGGCTCTAAGACAAACTTCTCGATAGAACAGTCTATTTAATTACCTAATACTTTGACAAATCGATCTGCTAATTTGTGTATTTGTTCAGATTGATGCTGGCCCATTTTATGAACTATTTCAAGTTGAGCTTGTTGCCATAACGGCAATGCTTGCTCATATAAGCCTTTACCGCTTGGCGTTAAGCGAATTATTTTTAGTCTGCCATCAATCGGATCAGATGAAGCTTGTAAGTACCCATCCCGAAATAAAGGTTTTAAGTTCCTAGTCAAGGTAGTTTGATCCAGTACCAGAATGTCTTGAAGTTTTTTATTAGTTGTCTCTTTTGAAAAAAAGACAGCTCGTAAAATTGAGAACTGCCCAACTTTCAAACCAACAGGCTTTAATCTCTCCTCATATAATTGAGTGATTAAGCGGCTGGACTTACGCATAGCTAAGTTGAAGCAATAATCAGTGTTCATAATTGTCCCTACATAATGTGTTTACAATATAAAGAATGCATATGCATGTTGTCAACATTCAATTGTCATTAATGAGATTTTTATGGCTGACAAGCTATAGACATGGTTTATTTGTGTATTTTGTGGAAATAAGTTGATGCTTTTAAGTAATGCCAACTTTGTGTCATTTGCATCCATAAGATAAACATACTATTAAGCGTATTTCTGTAGCTTATTAGGCCGCGCTTACCCCTCCAGGGGAGAGATCATAGTAGGACTAAGCAAAACTCCCCATTAGTTGTTTAAAAAAAATAGACTCCTCGTAAGGTGCTTGATTGAGCAACAATTAAATATTCTTTATTATCAATTAATTGAAGAAACGGTGGCTGTCATAATACTGATAACAGCCACCGTTTGACTTATTATCCCGGGATCATTTGGGGGCTTATTCGCTACTGCCTTAACCCTAGAATCGGCAGTTGAGCGCTATAAAGCGCCATGATTTTATATAATATCAACTGGATGTTTCTGAAACAGGCTCGGTAGAGATGGAACTTTGGACCATTTTAATCGGTAACCTGCTCATCATTTTTTACTTAATCCTAAATTCGCAATTGGGCGCGAATAAGCGGTGTAAGTACGAGCACCACTACCACACCGAGATTTACGAGAGCATCAATGTATCGATGCTCATTGGTATAGATCACGGGTTGTTTTATAAGCCTGAAGAAGTGGCAAAGATAAAAGTGAGGGGTGCACTGTGTCTCGATTACGCAGAGTTTGTACGGGAGCTTTAATAGCCGTCAGATACTTAACCAGTATCAGTCGATTTGGTTAATTACTGGGGCATCTTGGTTCTCTATTTCATCTTGTAACGCCTCTAATTGATCAAGAATTGAGACAAATTTTTCACCAAATTTAGTCACCGTATATTCAACCTTTGGCGGTAACTCGTTATAAATCACTTTGTCTAGAATGCCAAATTCGAGATTGCGCCTCAGACATTGGTTGAGTACTTTGGTGGTCAACCCCTCGACAGAGCGCACCATTTCACCCGGTCTATTAATGCCATCATTGAGCAATTGGTACACCGTTAATGACCATTTGCAGCCGTAGATTGTTTCCACCATACGCGCGCTTTGTGCGGGGGCTGATTTTCTTGAAATTATTTTTTCGTTGTCTTTCATAAAGATGTACCAAAAAGTACCTAGCTAACCAAATAGTGCTTACTATTCATGATTTTAATTTCGCTTAATACTATCCTAAATTCGATGGTAGAACATCATTTTAGACGCAGAAAAAGCGCATTGTAACGAGGCTTGGTTTGCGGCTAATGGTTACTCCCTTAGCAAAAATCATAACGAAGTTACAGTGTGATTTAGCTAGTCTAAAGTGACGTAGCATATGCACTTACACAGTGGATGCGGCGTATGCGATAAAGATATTGAAGAACAACAGATTGCTTTTAATACAAGGCGGTCAACTGTCGATTTTAGGATGAGCACGACTTAATCAACTAACGAGTGAAATTAATATGAAAAATCAAACTGAACGTGCAGTCATTATTGGTGGCTCAAGTGGCATGGGCTTTGAAAGTGCTAAATTGTTAATACAGCGAGGCATCGCTGTCACTATTGTTGCAAACAATAGCCAAAAGTTAGCAAGAGCAGTGGATAGTTTGAGCCAATATGGCAAGGTTGAGGGGCTACAGGCAAACCTCTACGATCTTGAAGCGGTTAAACTCATCAGTGATAAACTAACACAGGGTGAGCCCATCGATTATTTGCTAAATGCGGCCGGTTATTTTGCCCCTAAGCCTTTTATCGAGCACAGCGAAGCGGATTACGATCGCTATCACAATTTGAACAAAGCGACTTTTCTACTCACTCAAGCGGTGGCTAACAACATGATTAAAGCGGGCGGGGGCAGTATTGTAAACATAGGTTCCATGTGGGCAAAACAAGCGATAAAAGCCACCCCGTCCTCTGCTTACTCAATGGCAAAAGCGGGAGTGCACGCGCTGACTCAGCATTTAGCGATGGAATTAGCTGAGCACAATATAAGGGTTAATGCCGTATCGCCCGCGGTGGTGAAAACCCCTATTTATGAATCCTTCATTGAGCCAAGCGAAGTGGATAATGCCCTACAAGGTTTCAATGATTTCCACCCGATCGGACGCATAGGTACTGCGCAAGATGTCGCGCAAGCTATCGATTTTTTACTCTCTGATAAAGCGAGTTGGGTGACAGGCGCTATTTGGGATGTTGATGGCGGAGTGATGGCCGGTCGTAACTGATATTGAATTATGGCAGATAAGCACCTATATCAGTGTATATAGGTGCAGTGGATATAAGTGCAGGGTATATAGGTGCAGTGTATATAGTTGCTCAGTTTCACAGATGTAGGAGATTAATATGTTAAATATGAATTTTAATCAGCGGTTGGTGATACCAACAGCGCAACAAACTTGGCAAAATAGCCCGGCCAATGGTGTTTGGCGCAAGCCCTTAGAGCGTGAAGCAAAAGAGTCAGGCCATGTCACGAGTGTCGTGAAGTACGATGCCGGTTCAAAGTTTGCCGCTCACCCACATCCTCATGGTGAGGAAATTTTTGTGTTAGAGGGGATTTTTTCGGATGAGCATGGCGACTACCCCGCGGGCACTTATATCAGAAATCCGCCGGGCAGCAGCCATGCCCCTTTTAGTGAAGAGGGCTGTGTCATACTGGTTAAGCTCAATCAATTTGCCGACGATGATTTAGTGCAGCTGAGCATCAATACCAACAAAAGCCAATGGCTGGCGGGAATGGGTGGATTACAAGTGATGCCATTGCATCAACACCAACACGAAAATGTCGCACTAGTGAAATGGCCGGTGGGCGAGCGTTTTCAGCCGCATCGTCACTTTGGCGGTGAAGAAGTTTTTGTACTATCGGGGACCTTTGCCGATGAGCATGGCAGTTATCCAATAGGCTGTTGGATCAGAAGTCCCCATATGAGCGAGCATTTCCCCTTTGTCGAAGAGGAGACCGTCATATTAGTAAAGACTGGGCATTTGCCTTTGCTAAATATATAAACTGTATCTTGTTAACTAGTTCTCGTGCAGAAACGGGGCCGTAACGAGAGCGACTCAATAGTTCGAGATGTGCACTATTAGATATGGACGGTTAGTTATTCTAAATAACTATATTTAGTGGTGTGCAGATAGAGCCAGTGAGGCGTTCGCAGTAGGTATCTGTTGCTGGATGGGAGCTTACTATAAGTAGTTTGGAGTTTTTATCTTTTCGCTAGCCTAAACCAGATGTTTAATAGGGTTTAAAGCTATTGCAACCAGCGCTGAGAATGAATGATTGACACTAACTCAAAACAAAATGATAATCTTTCGCATTAATGTTTTTAAATCTACAGATTGAATAGATTCTGATATGTAATCTGATTTTGTTAAATCGCTATAATAGGATGAGTTAAAGTCAATATGAGTATTATCGATAAAGTAAAAAGTATCGCTGCACGACGTGTTGCGCGCACTTTAGTGGTTAAATCGGCGATCAATGTCACGCCAAATATGCGCCGTGTCACACTGTGTGGCGATGATCTAGCAGGCTTTCCTGCCCATTCAGAGGGGGCTTACATTAAGTTGATGTTTAATCTGCCTGATAGTGAAAAACCGACCATGCGAACTTATACCGTGTCGCAACAGCGTTATCAGCCCGATGAAATTGATGTCGACTTTATGCTACATGCCAGTAGTGAGGGCACCATTGATGGTGTAGCAGCGCCTTGGGCACTTCAAGTGCAGTGCGGGGATAAAATTGAGGTGGGTGGACCGGGGCCCGCAAAGTTCATCAACACAGAGGCCGATTGTTTTCTGCTCGCTGCAGATATGACGGCACTGCCGGCTTTGACAGAGAACCTTAAACGCTTGCCACTAAACGCTCAAGGTGAGGTGTTTATAGAAATATTAACCGATGCCGATCAACAGGCGCTGACAAAACCTGAAAAGGTTAATATTCACTGGGTGGTGAACGAATCATCAGGCTCTGAGGTCTCGCCATTGTTTCAAGCGTTAGCGAAAACGGCCAAACCTAACGGAAAATTATCTGCATGGGTTGCCTGTGAGTTTAAAACCATGAAAAAAATTCGCCTGTATTTGAAAAACGAATTAGCGGTTGAAAAATCTCACTTGTATATTTCAAGCTATTGGAAAAAGGGCAATACGGAAGAGCAGCACAAAGTGGTAAAGCGAGCCGATGCTGAAACTGCAATGAACTAGTTCTGATACCGATGTGCACGCTAAGCGCTCTGCTGAGCGCTATTAAAACTATCTAATCTCAGTCAAAGCTTGTCCGCTGAGCTGACAACCCACCTAGTGTATAAACGGTCATTAGCTTTTACAATTGGGCAGAAAAATTCGTAAATACATTAGATTAATGACTAGCTATGTTCTAATAGTATTATCAGTGATTGTCTAGCGCGTTTACCGGCACTTGAAAAAATCCACTATGGCGGTTTCACCCAGCGAATGACTTTAATGCCTAGTGAGACAGTTTTCACTAAAGGTGATAGACAAATCAGATCACTTGTTTGGCACTAAATTGTGCTTTTTTCACTAGCGCGCGTTTCAGGCGGTTGATTGAATCTCTATCAGGCCCTTTTGAGAATATCAGGGGCTTAATGTTCTTTTCCTCATCAGGGGGGGCTTATGTCTATTATTCGAACTACTCTACTACTTATAAGCTTTTTTATGTTGCCTTTTATCAGTGGTTTGTCTGCCAGTGAAGCAAAAAAAGTGCTGGTGATAGAGAGTTATCACAAAGAGTTTTACTGGGATGAAGGCTACCGAAAAGGGATTGTTGATACTTTGGGAGATAAAGCCAGTATCGAATTTTTTGAAATGGATACCAAGCGTTTGGATCCTTCGGTACATCTGCAACGTGCCAGCGCTGCGATTGAAAAAATTGATGAACTGCAACCTCAGGTGGTTATGCTGGGAGATGACAACGCATTGAGATTAGTCGGGAAAGCGGTATTAAAAAGGGGGATTCCTCTGGTCTTTTTAGGGATTAATGGCAATCCGAGAGACTATTTTGATGGCATAGCCCCTGATGGCATGAGCGGTGTATTAGAGCGCCCTCTATTAAAACGTGACTTAATGTTGGTGCGGGAAATAAACCCGCAGTGGAAAAATATTCTGGTGCTTTTTGATGACTCAGTGACCTCACAAATTTATCGCAACTCACCTTTTTTCTTTGCGGGTAAAAATACTATAAAAATACTGGGTTTGAATGTGGAAATATTTTTATCGAATAGCTTAGCGGCGTTAAAAGAGAAAATTGCGTTGGCTCAAATTGAGAAAGATGCCCTATTTTTAGGCGGCTTAAATTCTCTGAGGAATAAGCATAATCAGCATGTAGCTGCTCACACTGTGGTGAAATGGATCAATAGGCACTCAGAAATTCCCATGTTTGGATTTTGGAAAGGGACGGTGGGGAAGGACGGTGCTATTGGTGGTTTTGTGATCGATGGTTATTCAATGGGGGCACAGGCGGCAAGACAAGTTTTATCTCTTTTAGAGGGAGGCGCCTCTAGGGCGCTTAGTATAGAGTGGCAGCTTGAAGGCCGGTTGGTATTGAGCCCCGCTGCGCTTAAGAGGTGGAATGTGGTGATCCCAGAGTATTTAAAAAGCAAAGCAGAATACTTAGATTGAGCGGCGCTTGTTTAGTCTATTTTACTCACTCATATCTCTGCCGGCTACGTATTTGCCAATAGCTAAGCTCGGATAGCAAGGCCATTGACTATCCCTACCTAAGGATACATCTAAGTTTAATCTTTTAGCTTTAGCCCTCCTTCTTTCCGATAATTTGACAGACCATAGACATTGCTTAAAAAGACGTCTATTCTTCGATGACTCGAATTGGAATCGAAGGAAAAGATGATGAAAAAAAACGTGTTACGTAATTCAGCTGTGTTAGGTACTGCTCTTCTTTTTTCGGCAATGGGCGCTTCTGCTGCAACGTTTAAGTGGGCCTCAAACACTGACCCACAGACCATGGATCCACATGCCGTCAACTCTGCACCAGTGCTGTCATTTCTCAACAATATTTATGAAGGGTTAGTGCGCCGTGGCCAAAACATGTCGATACAAGGGTCACTGGCAACGTCTTGGGAGCCGCTAAAAGACGAGAACGGCTGGCGTTTTCATTTGCGGCCAAATGTTACTTTCCAAAATGGTGCCACTTTTAATGCAGAAGATGTGCTGTTTTCCTATCAGCGTGCCTCCAGTGAAGCCGCTGATGTGCGCTCTTGGTTTGCACCAGTGTCACAAGTGCGCATTGTCGATGAGTTGACCGTTGATTTTGTCACTAAAGCGCCCAATCCACTGTTTCCCGACTCCATTGCCAACTTCATGATTCTCGATAAAGACTGGGCGCAGAGCAATAACGCCGCTTTACCGGCACGTGATGCTGAAAACTTCGCCACCATGAATGTCAACGGCACTGGCCCATTTGTTCTCTCTAGTCGCGACCCTGGCGTGAAGACGGTACTGGCACCGCATGCAGGCTGGTGGGATACAGCGACTCATAATGTTAGTGAAGCTATTTTTACTCCCATTGGTAATCCAGCCACTGGCATTGCCGCGCTGCTATCCGGTGAAATCGACTTCATTCAACCTATTCCATTACAAGATGTGGCTCAAGTAGAAAAACGCGCCGGTTTTAAAGTGTTAGAGGGCGAGGAAACGCGCGTGATTATGTTTGGCTTTGGCCATGAACACGATAAGTTGTTGTACTCCTCGGATGTCAGTGATGCTAATCCATTTACCGATGCGCGAGTAAGGCTCGCGGCAGCCCATGCCATTGATATCAAATCTATTGATCGAGTATTGTTTCGCGGGAAAATAACAGCGGCCTCGCAATTGGTGCCCGCTGATATATCTGGCTATTCAAAAAGTAATACCGAGCGACCCGCTTATGATCCCGACAAAGCGCGAGCACTGCTAGCAGAGGCGGGTTATCCGAACGGTTTTAGCTTTGGTTTGAAATGCCCCAACGATCGCTACATCAATGACGAAGCGCTGTGTCGTGCCGCCGCCTCAATGTTTAGTGCGGTGGGTCTAAAAGCCCAATTAAGCACCGGACCAGTGCGTGATTACTGGCCGCAGCTACGCAAAGACGATTTTGATATGTATTTGCTGGGCTGGTCTCCTGGCACTTTTGATATGGAACATCCAATCCGCTTTTTAATGCACAGCCAAGATAATGACAAAAAGCTTGGATCGTGGAATTTTGGCAACTATTCCAATGCGCGTGTCGATGAATTACTACCGGGTATTCAGCAGGAAATTGACCCCGCTGTTCGCCAGGGAATGATCGATGAAGTTGTCGCTATCACTCAAAAAGAAGTGGCCTATATTCCACTGTATACGCAGCCATTAATTTGGGCGGCAAAAGAGAATGTAGAGTTGACACAACGCGCCGATAACTTCTTTTTGCTGCGCTGGGTCAAAGTGAACTGATCACCGCGTTATTGAGTAGTTAAGCGATGTTTTACTTCATCTTAAAGCGGCTAGTGCAATCGGTGTTTGTGATGCTGGCCGTGGCTTTTTTGGCCTTTTCGCTGTTCCGTTTTGTCGGCGATCCTATTACCCAGATGACCGGTGTTGAAACCTCCGTTGCAGACCAGCAACGACTGCGTCAAGAGCTGGGCTTAAATGATCCTATTGTGTTGCAGTTTGGGCGCTTTACCAGCGACATGCTGCGCGGTGATTTTGGCTTTTCTTTTCGCACTCGCCAAAGCGTGGCGCAGATGATTGCCAGCCGCATACCTGCCACCTTGGAGCTGGGTATTGTGGCTTTGATTATTTCACTGTTAGTAGGTATTCCCGCCGGGGTCTATACGGCGTTGCGTCCGCGCGGCCTCGCCACACAAGCCATTTTAATGACCACCTTGGTGGGGGTCTCTATCCCCACCTTTGTGATTGGGATTATGCTGATTTTTTTGTTTGGGGTGCAATTGGGCTGGCTGCCCACCTTTGGCCGTGGCGGTACTGTGGCAATCGGCGCATGGGAAACATCATTTTTAACCTTAGAAGGTTGGCGAGCGCTGATTCTGCCGGCGATTACACTGGGGGTTTATCAGCTGACATTAACCATGCGTTTAGTGCGGGCTGAAATGATGGAGGTGATGCGCTCGGACT
>Ga0209396_1003511_pt1 | contig 15770 bp, 16 predicted proteins | sample GOMGulsemesocosm_6_FD_184638 | JGI IMG/M metagenome (GOLD analysis project Ga0209396, IMG submission 184638) | Methane-oxidizing microbial communities from mesocosms in the Gulf of Mexico - GOM8C Gulf of Mexico (SPAdes) (version 2) | ecosystem: Environmental > Aquatic > Marine > Cold seeps...
GGCTAATTTATGTTTTGCTACCGGGCAAGTTTGCTATAAACGCTTAATGGCAGATCAGCAGTTAGGCCAGGCTATCAATCAAAAAGCAGTATTTGCCTGGTTCTTCATCGGCGCGTTTTGTGTGGCTAGTATTTGTTATTTAATTTTTGGTAATGCCGATAAATTACCGACGACTGAATTGCAATGGGGCGTATTAGTGTATTTAGGTATTATCGCTTCTGGCATTGGCTTTTTCGCTTGGAATAAAGGAGCTACCTTGGTGAATGTGGGTGCACTGGCTGTTATGAATAACTTACTGATCCCCGCTGGTATAATCGTCAATTTAGTGATTTGGAATCGTGATGCCGACATCCCTAGATTAGCCTTTGGTGGCTCACTTATAGTACTGTCGTTATTACTAAACCAATGGTTAGAAAAACGCAGAAACGCCTGTTCTCGCTAACTTCCTTTAAATGATTCGGGTATAAACTTAATATCAACCGAATCACTTTTCAGCTTGATTAAGTGAGTAGTAAACAACCATCAATATGAATGGATTGTGGGATAATTTAACGGCTTTTTTCACTTAATAAGAAGGACACTAACTCTGTAACTTCAGCAGATGGAGCTAAGCTTTTTTCAGGAGTGAGGTTGTTAATTTTTTCATAACATCCGCCGAAAGATACAGATGATTTGGCGCATTATTTTTTATATAACGCCTTATAAAGAGGGCAAAGGATAAAATCTACCTCATCGCCACTGCGGTACTTTGCTAATATGCGTTCGGATTGACGAGCTATTTTTCGCCTTAGTTCACGTCTTGCGCCCTTAATTCGCGGAACAGATGTTGAATCATACGCACTCGTTTGATGCCGCATCCAGGCCATTACTGCCAAAGCGGCCTTATCATCTAAAGTCACCGATGAACTACGCGCTACTGTACCGCTACCCACGGGAGCTGCGTGTTCTTTTACCAACACAGCTAATTGCTCAACCAAGGCTTGATACTTTTTGTCAAAGTTGAGAAATTTAATAATCTCTTGCTGAAAATCTGTGCTGAAGACGACTTCTTTTTCTTCGCGGCGAACTTTCGCCTGAGCTAATTTCTTTTGGTGCTTAGGATCGGCACGCTGCGCTTCGACCAGTGACTTTGCGGCCTCAATATATTCTTTTTCCGCCCAAACACCGTGTGAAAAAGACTTCCGCCCTTTCTTTTCTTGAACGGTCCAACTCGGCCCTAGAGATTTCAACTTGCGCGTAATCGAGGCATCCCCGGAAGGTAATTTTTGCCAACCAGCAGGCACTGAATATACCTTGCCTGATTTATCTTTTAGGCGGCTATCTGATTTAGTGATTAAAAAGGTTCGTGTTTCTGTAGGCATGTATTATTTCCATTGATTCTTTACTTTGTTTATGATTTTCTGCTTGGAGCAATATTTGACCTGTTTTACGTTTGCCAATGAAACAAGGTCGGGCTAATAGCATAACCGTGCTATATGGTGATGGCAGAAAACTGTTTTACGACTCGTAAGATCTAACTCTCCATTTTACGAAACTCACTTGGCGTTTGCCCTGTTTCTTGTTTAAACGCTTTATAAAACGATGAACGGGCATTAAAACCCACATCAAGAGCAATGTTAAGTACAGTATCTTGATTGGCTATTATTTTTGGTTTTGCAGCTTCAATACGCCATTGATTAACAAAATCAAAGAAATTAATGGATAAGGTTTCATTAAGGGTTTGCGATATATAGTTAGGGGAAATAGCCAGATAACTGGCGAGTTTTTGCAGTGATAAGTTAGCGTCTAAGTAGAGCTCATCTGTTTCCATCACCGTATTGATTTTGGCTGCAATACGGTCTGATTGTTCACTGCCAAGCGCTGAGCGTTGATATTTTTTTGCTGAGTTTCTTTTCTGGGTTAGCCCTTGCTCTTGTTCCTGCTTGTACTCTTTCTTTTGTTCTACTAGGCCTTCATTTTCTAATTCGATTTCTACTGTTGCAGCAATGCCGACAACAGCACCATGAGCTTCTTTCAAATTAGAAGGAGTTTCGGTAAGCCCTGGTTTTTGTTGCAAACCAAAGTGCGCTAGGCTCCAAATTAGCAGTAATGACAAGATGGCTTCTGTTCTTATAGTAAATAATAAGTTGTCAAACAGGTTTGATGAAAATACCGTGGCTAAAGAGAACAACCATGTGCTGATAGCTATCAGCAATAACCAGTTCATCCAGTTAAGCTCTTTATCATCATTATTAGAGAATAAGTCTTTGAGTTGTTTTCTATAAGTAACCAAGCGATGAATAATGCGAGAAAGAGTATAAACACATTGGCCCAGCCAGAGCAGCATAAGTACTAATATGCTCACTACTATGGTTAGTGCTAATGGGCCTACTGCATCGCCATCGTTAATAAATATGGTGGTATGCATCTCTTTGGGTAAAAATAATATCAATACTGAAACCATCATTGCTGGCCATAACAAGAAAAACTGTCGCGCTTGTTTTTTATGAATTTTCCAAGGGGTAGTTGAGGTTAATGCTTCTACATAAAACCACAATGCAGGACAAAGCACAAAAAGAGCGGGAAAGGCTAATGCAGTATATAAAGCATACCAATGAGGCATTAAAGTGCTGATCATTGGCTCTAATGCTAAAGCGCCATTTGCTAATAAAAATAACGCCAGTGGTAAACATAGAGCAGACTTAATACCGCGCGTTATCAGCAAAGGAACGCTTAAACATATTTGCCCAACCATAATCATGGTGATGGCTATTACAATGGGATCAGTCAATCTTGTACCTTTTTATGTTTTAGTTATTGTTGCTTCTCTAAATTAAAGCTAACTCTACGCTATTATTCACCACTTCCCTATAAAAAAGTGTCCGTGCTTTTAGTCTCGGACGATATAAGTCCTTATAAAGTATATTATTTTAACAATTAGTTTTTAGGCTGATGGAGTGTTATATGAGTTCAATGATAAGTACCGCAGCTAATACCGAAGGAAGTACGGAAGTTAGATCGGCAGTTAATAAGGCTGGCGTTTATGAAGATTTTCAAATAAACGTAAAGCTGAAAATTTCGGCTCTATGGATTGCGGTTATGTTTTGTTATGTCTATGGTGATTACATACAGATTTATGTACCCGGCATAATATCGAAAGCCATGCAGGTGAAAGTAACTGCTGAAACGCAATGGCAGTTTGTCGCCGTGGCCGTATTAATGGCAATACCGAGTATGATGGTATTTCTTACTTTAGTATTAAGCCCAAAAGTTAATCGCAGGCTAAATATAGTATTGTCTTCGGCTTTTATATTTATGCTAGTTGCGACAAACTTAACTGAAACTTGGGCATTTTATTTATTTTTAACGGCGATAGAGATTGTTATATCATTAGCCATTGTATGGTACGCGTGGCAATGGCCTAAAACAGATGAGAAAGACTAAATGAATAATTTACAAAAGGTTGGCGGCTTTGCTGCACTGGCACAGGCAATTATTTATATAATGGCTTTTGTGTATTTTGGCGCGTTTTTCGACTTTCCTGGTACTGGCGATACTGCGCAAAAAATGAGTTTTTTAGCGGATAATCAACTGATGTTATCTGTTGTTAACTTGGTTATGTATGTGTTTTTTGGTGTTTTTCTAGCGGTTTTAGTACTGGCGCTGCATCACCGTTTTAAAAGTTGTGCGTTGGTATTATCGCAACTTGGTGCAGTATTTGGCGTAATTTGGGTTGGTTTGGTTATTGCCAGTGGCATGATTGCTAATATTGGTTTGGCAGCGGTTATTAAGCTGTCGGTTAACGAGCCAGAGCAAGCGATGACTTTGTGGTCAACCGTTAATATCATTGTTGAAGGCTTAGGCGGCGGTAACGAAGTGGTGGGCGGAGTTTGGCTGGTGTTATTAAGCTGTGCGGCGTTAAAATCGCAACAGTTATCTAAAACACTTAGCTACTTTGGTTTGTTTATTGGACTTGCCGGTATTATGACTATTTACCCAGCGGATGTGCTCACCGAAATATTTGGTATAGGTCAAATTATCTGGTTTATATGGCTGGGTACAAGCATGCTAGTTAAGCCGGTAGTGCCTGAGAACGACTTACCGTAAATTTTTACCATTAAGATACTGTGCCGTAATTTCGTTATCCTTAAAATACGGCAGGGTATCTTGTTAGCTATTTACCCTTTTTTTCATTTATATAACGCTTTATCTATTTAGTTGCTGGAGCCTTTTCAACGGCCTTTTTTGTTTCGATAATAGGAACGAGAGCAGCAATATTATTCTGCGGAATAATAAGCAATTTGTTTTGCTTGTTGTCATATACAAATAAGTTTCGTGCGGTAGACGTCACTATTTGTACTTCTGCTAATAGCGCAGTTTTATTTTGTTGAATCGGATCATTTAGCGATAGTGAGTAGCTTTGTGTTCTTTTATTTTTAATTCTTTTGCTATCCGACACAGCCATGGAAAACGATAAAAAACATAAGGTTAAAAGTAGAACACTGAAAATGCTATAAAGGGGATTAAGGAAATAAACAGGGTAATTAAAACCATGATAAATCTTTTTCCAAAGCGTAGGCTTTTTAAGCTCTGGCATACGTTTTAATTCGATAGCATAAGCAATAGCAATAACCATTATGAAAAATGTATAAGTTAAAACTAGGGCAGGGTGTGATACCAGTGCTAATAAAAAATCAGTTAGCTCAATATGATGAAAAATATCTACTGAAAAGTTATTCAGTAAAGTGGCTAAGTAAATAACACCGGAAAAACTGCCTAATAGATAAAGTAAGGTAATGAATACCGCGACATTGTTTTTAATATAGTGCTGTAAGACTAGTAAATCTTCATGCAATTTTGAATAATATTTGTGAGCAGCTTCTAAAATCATTGTTATTCCCATTTACAAATAGGCGTAAATCATAGCTTAAGTAAGTACGTTAGTAAATATTAAGTTGTTGAAAAATAGTTACTTTATCTTCATTGATTAAAGGTGGAAATATAGTTTCACCTTTAATCAAACACGAAACACGAAACACCAAACACCAAGCATCAAACATCAATTTTCAGCTACTGCAGCTTGCGCTGCTGTTAGAATATTTTTCAATACTTGAGTCTGAAACACAATAGCACCAATGCCTAAGCCGTTAGTATTGTTAATTGCTAGAGCCCAGGCGAAGATAATTAAGCCATTATTAGACTGGGCTATTCAAACAAACCTTTAACTAAGGTGCTCCAAAAGTTAAGAGACAATGATCATTACAGCAGCTTTGATCGATTTCACTAACTCACCAGAGCAGAAATACGCTAAAATAGGGATAATTATCTACCCTTTGAGCCCTTGAACTTAATGACCTCAGTCAAAACCATAACCAACTTTACCGAACTTGCCCTTATTGAGCCCTTATTAGCTCGATTAACTGAGCTGGAATATTTACAGCCAACGCCTATTCAAGCGCAAGCTATTCCAAGTGTTTTAGCTGGGCGAGATTTAATTGGTGGGGCAAATACTGGCTCGGGTAAAACCGCGACGTTTGCACTGCCAATGTTGCAAGACATTTTTCAGCAACAGTCGGCTAAAAGCGCTCATTCAACCAAAGGTAACTATGTTGCTGGTTTGATTTTAGTACCTACCCGTGAGTTGGCCAAGCAAGTTGCCGATAGTATTAAATCGTATTCTGTACACTTTAACGGCGCGATTAAAACCATGGCTGTTTTTGGTGGTGTGTCGGTAAATAAGCAAATGTTAGCACTGCGCGGCGGCACTGATATTTTGGTCGCCACACCGGGTAGATTACTCGACTTAATTTCTAGCAATGCTATCAAGCTTGATTTGGTGAAAACCTTAGTACTCGATGAAGCTGACAGAATGTTAAGTTTAGGCTTTACTGAAGAGCTGTCTCAGCTGATGGCATTAATGCCAAAGAAAAAACAAACGCTATTATTTTCAGCGACTTTTCCTGAGCAAGTACAAACGTTAACGCAAGAGTTGCTTATCAACCCTGTTGAAATACAACTGCAAAGTGCTGACAGTAGCACCTTAGTACAGCGTGTTTTTACCGTGAACAAAGGTGATAAAACCGCGGTGTTAGCGCATTTAATTCATCAACATCAATGGCGCCAAGCACTAGTCTTTGTTAATGCGAAACATCATTGTGAGCATTTATCTGACAAACTGGCTAAACGTGGTATTGCCGCTGAAGTATTTCATGGCGATAAAGGCCAAAGTGAACGTACTCGTGTGCTTGAAGGTTTTAAAGCGGGCTCGATTGACGTATTGATTGCTACTGATATTGCTGCTCGTGGTTTAGATATAGAAAAACTGCCAGTGGTTATCAATTTTAACTTACCAAGAAGTCCCTCAGACTACATGCACCGTATTGGCCGAAGTGGTCGTGCAGGTGAGGTAGGCTTAGCCATATCGCTTATTGATCATGAAGATTATCATCACTTTAAAGTGATTGAGAAGAAGAATAAGATCAGGCTTGAGCGTGAGCAAGTCACCGGTTTTGAAGTGGCTGAAATTGCGGAAGATTCAATTTTAGCTGCAGAGATTGCTGAAAATAAACCTATGGCTAAACCTGAAGGCACGGGTAAGAAAAAACGCAAAAAGAAAGCAAAAATTAATGAAGATATTTGGGCTGGCTACTCTAAACCTGAATAGTGGTATTGTTGGTTAAAGCTGTAATCATTAGTTTAGAAGATATAAAAAGGCCGATACAAATGTATCGGCCTTTTTGTTTGTCCTAATGTAATTTATTACTCGTTAAATACGGATTGCTATAAAACTACTTGGTTTGATTGAAAAGATTAAATGCACTGGAGAAATCTTTAGCGCCGTTACCATTGGCAGCATGCATAGCATATAAACTACGCGCCAATGCACCCATAGGTGTAGATGACTGACTTTTCACTGCGGTATCCATGGCTAAGCCTAAATCTTTGGCCATCAAGTCAACCATAAAGCCACCTTGATAATCATTCGATGAAGGTACGTTTTCCATCACACCAGGGCAGGGGTTATATACATCAAGCGTCCAGTTACTGCCTGAACTTTTGCTCATGATATTTGACAATACCGAGGCATCTAAACCATTACTTATACCTAACTGCAACGCTTCAGATGTGGCTAACATAAGTACGGATAACAACATGTTATTACAGGCTTTAGCTATTTGTCCTGCGCCATGGTCACCGGCATGAAAGACATTTTTACCCATGTTATCTAAAATAGGTTTTGCTTGATTAAAATCGGCTTCACTGCCACCAACCATAAAGCTTAATGTTCCGGCAGTTGCGCCGCCCACGCCGCCAGATACAGGCGCATCAATAAAGTTAATGCCTTTGGCTAAAAGAGCTGCGCCTACTTTAATTGACGTAGGTGAATCAATGGTTGATGAATCAATAACCAAAGCATCTTGAGCAATATGATTGATCAAGCCATCTTCAGCTAAATAGACCATTTCAACATGCTTGCCAGCGGGCAACATTGAAATAATATATTGTGCATCTTCAACACAATCTTTAGCTTGTGGCTTTGTTGTTGCGCCTTGCTCAACCACATGGGCTACAGCCTCAGTTGATAAATCAAAAACACAAACTTGATGTCCGGCTTTAACTAAATTGATGGCCATTGGGCCACCCATGTTTCCTAATCCGATAAAAGCAATATTCGCCATGATGTTGTTCCTTTTATTACTTAACTATTTCATTAAAAAAATAGCCTCTACACGCATTTATTATAGAGGCTATAAAAGAAAACTTATTTCATACTAATTGTTGTGTGTACGCTTTGACCATCTTGATGATCAGGTTCAAACCAACGTGCTGTTACTGAGCGAGTATGTGTCCAAAAACTCACTGTTTGTTTTCCGTTTGGCCCCAAGTCACCCAATTTAGAGGCTCTTGAGCCAGTAAAACTAAAGAAAGCCACTGGTACAGGGATAGGCACGTTAATACCTACTTGGCCTACATCAACTTCGTTTTCAAATAAACGAGCATTCCAACCTGAAGAGGTGAACAGAGATGTACCATTACCATTAGGGTTTGCGTTGATGATTGCTATCGCATCTTCTAGTGTTTCAGCTTCTAATACACATAACGCCGGGCCAAAGATTTCTTGAGTATAAATATCCATGTCGGTAGTCACATTGGTAAATAATGTTGGTCCAACAAAGTTACCGTTTGGATAACCTTCAACCTGACAATCTCTACCATCGATTAACATGGTTGCACCTTGGGCGACACCGCTATCAAGTAAGCTGATAATACGTTGTTTCGCTTGCGGAGATACCACAGGGCCAAGGTCAGCATCACGCTGAGAGCCAGGGCCTACTTTCATTAACTTTGCGCGTTCAACTATTTCAGGTAACCAGTTGCGCGTTTCGCCAACTAAAATCGTTACCGGGTTAGCCATACAACGTTGACCCGCTGCGCCAAATGCTGAGCCGAGTAAATCATTAATGGCTCTGTCTTTATTGGCATCAGGCACGATAACCATGTGGTTTTTAGCGCCCATCATAGCTTGCGCTCGTTTACCGTGCTTGCTTGCATGGTTGTAGATATGTGTACCCACATGAGTAGAGCCAATAAATGATACTGCTTTTACATGTTCATGTTCGATTAAGGCATTAACTTCATCAGGTCCGCCGTGCACAACATTGATAACACCTGCTGGTAAACCTGCTTCAATAGCTAGCTCGACAAAACGTACTGTCGATGAAGGTGCTTGCTCTGACGGTTTAAGTACAAAAGTATTGCCACAAGCAATTGCCGGTGGAAACATAAAGGCAGCTAACATTAATGGGAAGTTAAAAGCGGTAACACCTAAACCTACGCCAAGTGGTTTATGTAAGGTATAAGTGTCTACACCGGATGCAACATTATTGCCCATATCACCGAGTTGTAAGCGCGTTACTGAACAAGCATTCTCAATTGCTTCTAACGCTCTACCTACTTCGCCTTCAGCATCAGGCAATGTTTTACCGTGCTCTAATGTGACTAATTCGGCTAATTCTTGGGTATGTTCACGAACCAAATGGGCAAAAGTCACCATAATACGCATACGATTTGTTAATGACGTTTTAGACCAGGTTTTGAATGCATCTTGTGCACTTTGTACAGCCAAATTAACTTCTTCTGCTGTTGCAATAGGTACACGAGCAACCACTTCTTGGGTTGCTGGGTTTAAAACATCTAACCACTGTGTAGTTTGTGAACGTACTTTTTTACCATTAATGATTAGTGGAACTTCAGTAATACTCATAGCAACCTCGATTTGTTGAAAATATTTGAATTGTTTAAATCTATATAAGCAAGATAGGTCTTTCTTTATAGGGTCACAATAAGTATAAATGCAATGCGCTTTGCATTTTTGCAGTTACAGGGTGAAAGCAGTACACTAATAGCCGTTGCCATTCAAGATGCTTGTTTCAGAGTGTTTGAGCAATTTCAATTCAAGGCATCTCAATGTAGTCATGGTTATTCCATTACAAATTGATGTAACGATGAAGTGATGTTGCTCAAGCGCTTCTGCGATGGGTTTTGAATGACTTTATGCTGCGTTAAAGAACAAAAATATAGAGTGACTATGATTATGTTATTCTCCTTGCCTAAAGTCATTTAAATTCCCACTGAAATCGAGCACTTTGATTGGTAACGGGTATATACCAACCCCATTAAGTTTGTGATCTTGTTGTGGCTAGGGGAATTAATTCAAAGGTGGTATTAATGAACTGGGATGATATAAAAATATTTCTTGAAGTGGCTCGAGCTGAGCGACTATCAACAGCCGCTAAGCGCTTATCTATGGATGCTTCTACTGTATCAAGGCGTTTGCATAAATTAGAAGAAAGCATAGGCACTAAGCTTTTTGACCGAACGCAAGACGGACATGTTTTGACCGCTGATGGTGACATGTTACTGACTTCTGCTTGTAAAATGGAGCAAGATGCGCAGCATGCCTTGTCTAACATTCACAGTAACAATGAAGATAATTGCGGCCTAGTACGTATTGGCGTGACCGAAGCTTTGGGTAACTTTTTTGTATCACCCAACTTATTGTCATTACAACAACGTTTTCCCAATATTGATGTGCATTTATTATTGTTTTCACGTTATGTAAAAATCAGCAGAAATGAAGCTGATATAGCGATTGCGGTTGAGCGCCCTAAAAGTACCTCTATGATAGTTTCAAAGCTGTGTGATTATAAATTACAGCTTTATGTACATCAGGATTACTTAGATAAGAACGTAAATCAATATCCGCATGGCATAACGCTTGATCATTTAGCAGAGCAAAAATGGGTTACTTACGTAGACAATTTACTGTTTACTGACCAACTCTCTTATATCAAAGAGTTGGAGCAGTACTTAGATGGTGAATTAAAAGCAAACTTTAGTAGCACTAGTATTATCAGCCAATATTTTGCTATTAAAAGTGGCTTAGGAATTGGCATTTTGCCCTGCTTTTTGGCCGAGCAAGACAAAAGCTTGATTAAGTTGCATAGCGAGGAAATCAGCATTAGCAGAAGTTTTTGGTTGGTGACTCATCCCGAGAGTAAACGGCTTTCCCATGTAAATACTGTGTGGCAATACTTAAAACAACTAGTACTTGAACATGCTGAGTTGTTAAATCCAAGAGATTGATCTCGCATTGAATGGTTTCAACAGCTTAATAGCAGATAGGTTTAGCGTTACCTTGCACGCCTTTATAATTTGTTTTCAGTGACAATAATGAGTGGCTGAATACTATGTTTTGACACAAACGGTTTACGTTTTTCTTCTTTAACCATTTTCAATAAACCAGCTAGCCCAGCAGCACCAGATGGCGTTGTTGATATATTATTTTCTTGGAGAATATGCGCAGCGTCTATTGATTCTTTATCACTTATGGTTAAGTAATTAACGTCTGCCTTTTCTAAAGCGTTAAAGGCGACTAGTGAAGGGGCTTTGCAATCAAGTCTTCCCATTATTGATACATCACCTTGTACACTTGTTAAAATCCCATTTTGGTGACTCGTTTGTAAGCAAGGCGCTAATTCAGACTCAACAATAATAATCTCTGGTTGTTGCTGCCAGTATTCTCTAATCATATAGGCCATTGATGCGGCAAGTCCGCCAACGCCGGCCTGTATAAATACATGGGTAGGCCACTTTTTTATTTTAGTAAACTGCTCACGTAGCTCATTTGTTATCACGGTATATCCTTCCATAACTAATGAAGGAGGGGAGGTATAACCTTGCCAAGAGCCATCAGCAAGTAAAACACCATTACCACTATTAGCCTCTTTAATTGCCGCATCGACGCTCTCTTCATATGTTTTTCCTGAGCGTACAACAACCGCATGTTTTTCAATTAGACGTTTTTCAAATTCTTCAGGCACCTGCTCTGATAAATATATTTTCGCATTTGCGCCAAAAATTTTTGCGCCACTTGCAACAGCAAGACCATGGTTGCCAGCACTTGCGCAAATGAAAGTGGTTGAACTGGAAAACTTTTTGAATTCAATACCCGAATACTGGTCAAGGGTTAATTTTTTCCCGGTTACTGCTAACCATCGCTCGGCTAATAAAGTAGCTACTGCATAAATACCGCCCAATGCCTTAAAAGAGCCTAAGCCCATTCGATGGCTTTCATCTTTAATGAAAACATCTAACTCGCCAATCGATTGTATGTGTATAAGAGGTGATTCTTTATACATTGGACAAGTGCTTAATAAGTATTGGGGTTTAGTATAATCAGGGTTAAATTCAGTCATCAGTAGTCCTATATTTTAAGTCAGTCATTTAAAGAGAAATTTAGTCTTAGTTCAGCTTTATCCTTAATGAAGATAAAGGTGCTGCGCAACAAAGATAAGCCCAGTTTTTAGTTGCGGGAGAAGCGGGAGTAATAAGGTTTTCAATTTCCCCCTCAACTTGATAAAGGCATGTTCGACAAGCGCCACTGCGACAATTAGCTGAAATAGAAATCCCACTTTGCTCTGCAGTGTTAAGCAGGGATCCATGATCTGGTTGCCAAATAATGTTGGATGTTTCACCAGAGGCATGTACAAAACTAATTGGCGTTGATACTGCTAACGATGGCTCTTTATCGGTAGGTTTTTTATAGGTACCTTCTGACATTGATTGCGGTGAATAAAATACATCTTGGTGTATAACTTCATTACTAACGCCTTTCTGGTTAAGTGCGTCACGCATAGCCTGATTAAAACTTGCTGGGCCACATAGAAAGACTTGAATATTATCTAACGATAAATCTTTTGTTATCTCTGATATGCGTATACGGCCACGTTTTTTTTCTGCAGTTTGTTTTAAATCATGCGTTTGAGTAACAAAAAGTAAGGGAGTAACATTTTCTAGCAGGTAAGATTCTGCTACAAGCTCTTGCCATAGAGCAGAGTCTTCCTCGTTTGGTATGCTGTGAGCTATGGTGACTTTTGATGAGTAGTTATACTTTTTAAGGCTTGCTATTATTGATGTTGCCACCGTAATACCTATGCCGGCGGTGATAATAAGCAATTCTTTGTGTGATTCTAGCTGTGGTCGCCAAGTCATAGAAGGGTCTACAAAAGGGCCACTGGCTAAAATGGTATCACCTACTTGTAAATTTGAGTGAATCCAAGGCGAGAACTGTGCTTGCTTTGTTTCTTTTTTAATACTAAGGCGTAAAAGCCCAGCATCGTTATTGTTCTTTGAAATAGTATAAGAACGTATTAACGGCCCATTTTCGCCTTGACCATGTAGTCGTAAATAGCTTGTTGGTTCAATATCACCAACAACATTCGCTAATGGATCTTCGAACCAGAAGCTTTCAACGTTGTGGTTTTCTTTGACTCTTTTAACTAATCGCATAAAGCGAGGCCATTGCTCTGGTCTTGGTGCTGTAGTGGTCCTTGAACCATCATTTATGGCATGTGGCGCAGGAGATAATAAAAAAAGTTTATCATTTTTTGATATTTCCCCTGACCGCACCACGCGTGCATAAATACCGCAAAAAACATGACCATGCTGACTCGATAATAAATGTGGAATATTAATGTCTGACACGCCAGTCGATGGGTTAACTGATGTCGACTTACAACGATCTATCGGTCTTAAAATTTCTAATTCTGCATTTCCAATAGCAATTCGATGGCCAACTAAGGCTAATTCAGACCAAGGCTCTCCAGTATCTATTAATAAATTTCCACGAAAACGCTCAGGATCAATAGCCATACCCGAACTGTTGGATAATGCGTTAATAGTGCTGATATTAATGATGGAAATATGAGCATCTTGATGGTCCCAGTATGCGGTATTGTCATTTGATTTAGAGAGCGCCATATCGGTATGAGAAAACCATGAAGATAGCTTTTGTGTATGGTTTTCATTTTTTTTTATAGAAATAGTTTCTCCGTTAGGATGGCTTAAATAAAGCGAATCTTCACTATGGTCAAGGTTAAACAGCGGTAAATCTTCATGCTGAGTCATTCGGACAAAGCTTTGACAGGGTTGCCAGCTGTGAGTCGAATCTTGGGGAATAGAGCCATTTCGGATAGCCCAGCGTCTATCATGAGCAATACCATGGCGTTTTTTTAGTTTTGTTTGAAAAATCTCCTCACCACAAAATCCTTTGATTGGATAACGCATAATGCGTAATAGCTTTCCAACTCGATTATTCATCAGTATTTTCCCTGTGCTAATTTTCGTAAGTGACGACCAACAGTTACTGTATTGTTGTCTTGTATATGTATTGAGGTAGCGTACATATATAGTTTATAGTCAATGTGTGAGCTATATATGTCATCATTTAGGTTTAGGTGAGTAATATTTTTCATTTTTTTAATAAATATGAATGGATCTGTTTATGGACTTAACAATAGATAAGTTAGACCGCATTATCCTTGCACAATTACAGGGTAATGCTCGATTGAGTCTTGAGGCTTTAGCTGATGCTTGTGGACTGTCGTCAGCGTCGGTACAACGTAGAGTGAAACGTTTACGAGAGGCTAATATTATTGAAAACGAAGTCGCGATTTTGAGCCCAAGCGCTTTGGGTCAAAACATGACCTTTATTGTGATGGTTGAATTGGAACGCGAGCGTATTGATCAGTTGGATGCTTTTCGCCGAATTGTTAGAAAAGAGGTGCAAGTACAGCAGTGTTATTATGTAACAGGTGAGGCTGATTTTACCTTAATTTGTACCGCACGAGACATGCTTGATTTTGAAGCGCTTACTCGACGTTTGTTTTTTGAAAATACCAATGTAAGGCGTTTTAGAACCTCGGTTGTGATGGAACGTACAAAAGTAGGACTAACCATAGCAACACAAGAAAATAAAAGTTAAGAAAACTTAGCGAAAGCCTTAGCTAAAACCTCAACAAAGAAAACCTAAGGTTTTACATCGCTAATTGCGACAAATAGTATTTATGCCCCTCTAGATGGGCTAAGTTCGCACATCTTTGGGAGAATCCATAACGACATGCGTTGTGATTGCACTGACTTGTGATATGCCCCCTAAAATGTCTGCATGAAATAATTTAAACGATTTAATATCTCTCGTTTCTATACGTAATAAATATTCGAATGAACCCGTTACGTTGTGACATTCCTTTACTTCTACTGCTAACTTAATCGCCTGTTCAAACGCGAGTTGTGACTCAATTGAATGCTCATTGAGGCCAATTCCAACATAGGCAATAAAGCTATTGCCTATCAATTCACTATCTAATATCGCCCGATAGCCTTTAATAACTCCGCTATTTTCAAGTTCTTGTACCCTACGTAAACACGCTGATGGTGAAAGACCAATTTTTTCTGCTAGGTCAGAATTGGCAATTCGACCATTTAAACTTAGCTCGCGCAATATTATGTCGTTATATCTGTCTTTTTTAATCATTAGTTGTTAACAACCTGCTTAATTAAGGTTTATTCGCTCAGAAGTTGTATCACATTTCATTTAAAGTTGCCTATACAATATTAACCAAGTAGAGAAATTATTTTATGGATTATGAAATATTTACCGGCCTAACACTTTTTGCATTTGTGTCTTCTATTACTCCTGGACCAAACAATTTGATGTTAATGAGTTCTGGTGCCAATTTTGGATTTAAGCAGACGGTCCCGCATTTTTTAGGTGTTGGCATAGGATTCACCATGATGATTATTCTGGTGGGATTAGGTTTGATGCAATTGTTTGATAGTTTTCCGGTGAGTTATGAGATATTAAAAGTACTTAGTATTATTTATTTGCTCTATTTAGCGTTTAAAATAGCTCGCTCGGGAAGTATTACAGAACAGGACAATGAAAAGTTAAAGCCTTTAACATTTATTCAAGCCGCATTATTTCAATGGGTAAATCCAAAGGCATGGACAATGGCACTGACTTCGATAAGCATTTATGCGCCTTCAAATAGCTCTATTTCGGTCTTGCTAGTCGCAATAGTATTTGGCTTAATAAACCTACCCTGTATAAGTTCATGGATAGTGTTAGGACAAAAGATGAAACTAATTTTGACTGACCAAAAGCGTTTTAAAATCTTCAATATAACAATGGCTTCTTTATTAATTTTGTCATTATATCCAACATTATAATATTCACCCATGGAGATTATTTAGTCTTGAGCATAGCTAAACGAAACTAAATTAAAATACCTTATCATTTAAGATTATTTGAGTAGTTATTAGCTAACTCTTTAGCTAATAATGAGCTCATTAATGCCCGTAATGCCAGTGGTTTAATGATTTTTCGTAAATAGCCAATATTATGCTGTTTAGCTAACATCATTAAGTTCTCATCAGTTGTTGCTGTG
>Ga0209396_1003513_pt1 | contig 15761 bp, 12 predicted proteins | sample GOMGulsemesocosm_6_FD_184638 | JGI IMG/M metagenome (GOLD analysis project Ga0209396, IMG submission 184638) | Methane-oxidizing microbial communities from mesocosms in the Gulf of Mexico - GOM8C Gulf of Mexico (SPAdes) (version 2) | ecosystem: Environmental > Aquatic > Marine > Cold seeps...
CCACTCTGACCGCCACCAGGAGAAAATACCGTTCTTTCAAAGAAATAACGCAAGCGGTCTCGCGACGACAGATTGCCCATAGCCGTAGCAAGCAAACCAGCCCCCAGAAGAATCTTATTTTCAGACGCCAACAGCCCCTTGCTGCGCACAGCCGAAAGATTCGTTTTCCAGATTGGGTTATGAATAAGCTCAGAGATGCCATTAGCACCCAATACTTGAGCGAGAATCTTTCGTCCTTCTTGGGTAACTTCAGCTGGAGAGGGAGTCGTTTCATAGCGCTGCTGAATATAAGCCTGCTCAAAACGCTGAATAGCCGAAACGTTATCGTTCACACCATAGGCGATATGACGCCAAGCGCCCGCCGAAGAGCCTAAGGTGTATATAGGCTTGCAACGGTCCTTGAAAAACTCACCGGCCAACATTTGATCCAAAGCCGATAAAATTAGCCACTTTGGGCCGCCGGACGCGCCAACCATGCTGCCAATCAAGTCAGAACTCAGGCCCTGCTGCTGGATAACTTCTGCTGCGCTTATGCCTGCTTGCAGAGTGAAATGTTCGGCTCGATGTGTCGATGGCATAATAAAAAGACTCTCTTGTCCAGTTTAAGGCGCGCCACATTAAACATCATTTTTTACTGCCGCTGCAAATAACCATCATCTATATCCGTCATAGCGTCGCCACTGACTTCAAACGCTTTTTTCTGAGCAAACAGAAGGAAAGCCGATGGCACAAAATAGAAAGAAACCAATGTGGTAAGCACCGTTCCCCCAGCAATCGCAATCGCAAAAGGCGGCCAGAAACCCCCTCCAGCAATGATTAGCGGTAAAAAACCACCTACGGTAGTAATGGTGGTAGAACTGATGTGCCTCGAGCACTGAACAACCGCCGCAACAATTTGATCTATCCCGCCATCCACGGCTTCATTGCTAGCCTTCAATTCTGCCAGGATAACAATTGCAGCGTTAATGGCTAAACCCACCAGACCCAACAGACCAATAATCACGGTAAAGCCAAAAGGATGACCAAAAACAAACACACTGAGCAAACCTAGACCCGCCGCCTGAATTGCCACCGCAAAAATAATACCGCTCAGCCTGAAAGAATTGAAAGACAGCACAACCACTAGCACCAACAAGACCAGAATGACACCGACCGAGGACATCAGTTTGCTAACAGCCCTATTCCGCTCAGCGCTTTCACCGCCTAATTCAAGCCGATAACCAGGCGGCACAGAAAAACCCACTGCCTTAAGTCGAGCACTCACCGCATCTGCAACGCTCGCGGGCAATACTCCGTCACGCATGAAACCTTCTATCGTGTTCAAGCGCTGGCCATTGCGCCGAGGAATTGTCCCTCTTACAGGCTTCAAATTCAAAGACCCTATGGCACTCAAAGGTATACCCGAAAACTTCTTACCACGCTCAACGCCCAAGTCGCGAGTGTCTGGAGGCACGAAGTTCAGAGCCTCTAAAGCTTCCAAACTATTCCGGTCTGAAGCCTTAAAACGAATCCGAATGGGAAGCGACTGTGTTGACTCCAAAACCGACCCCTGCACAACCCCGTCAATAGAGTTTTGTAATTGCGCCGAGAGATCCCGCAAGGCTAAACCGCTCTGGCGACTTAACTCTTCATCGACGTTAAACCAAATCTTAGGCACCGCGCCACTCAGTGTTGCACGAGCATGTATTACATCTGGCGTTTCGAGCATTACTCGGCGCACTTCATCACCCAGTTCTTTTAAAACTGCCAAATTGGGACCGTATAATCTGAATTCTATGGGCGCAGTAACGGGTGGCCCTTGCTCCAATTTTCTTACTAAAATTTGAACTTTAGGGAAAGCTTCATCCAAAATAATCTGCAACAAAGGAATCAAGCGGTTAGCTGCCTTGAAGTCTTTGGTGGTAATCATTGCCTGTGCATAGTTCGCACTGCCGTCCCGATTTTCCATTAAGTTGTAATAAAAAGATGGCGCGCTCGCGCCCACAAACCATTGCTGCGATATAACATCTGATTGCTCAGCCAACACTCTAGAGACTTTACGAGTAATCTCTTGCGTAGCATCGATACTGGCGTGGGAAGGCAAATAAACTTGCACATGAAACATGTCACGATCGGAGGCTGGGAAAAACTGTTCCGTTAATTGACTCGCCGCAACAAAACCTAAGGCGGGCAACAAGGTCACCGCCAACACAGTTCGACGAGGATATCTTAGAGCCCAGTAAAGTGAATTTTTAAACCACTCAGCAAGCTGAGGCGATTTTAACCCACTCTGCCACCAGCGCACGCGGTTCGCGCTAGGGTTTTCCGCTCGCAAATAACGCCCCGCCAACCCAGCAATCACCGTATGCGAAATCAAGTAAGAACCAATCAAAGAAAAAATAACCGAGAGCGCAATTCCTCCCACAAACTCACCTGCCGAACCCGGCATGAGGACAATGGGGAAAAACGCCAAGATCGTGGTTAATGTCGATCCTAACAAAGGCATCCACAAATGCCTGACCGAACGAAGAACTGCGTCGACAGGCGTAGCACCACGATTGCGCTCACGACCAATGGAATCAACCATTACAATCGCGTTGTCTACCATTATGCCCAAGGCCACAATCAAACCAGTAATCGACATTTGATGAATGGGCAAACCGTAATATTTCATCACGGCTAAAGTAAACATAACAGTAAGGGGTAAAGCTGCCGCGACAATCAGCGCTGAACGAAAGCCCAGAGTAAAAAATAACACCACCAAAATGATGGCAAAGCCCATACTGATATTAACAAACAATTCACCGAGGCGACTTTGTGTGTATTCGTTTTGGCTAAATAGCGGTTTTACAGCCACGTTGGTAGGCAACAGTATTTTAAACTCGTCCACTGCAGCCTCAACTTCTTGAGTCCAGAAGTCGACTCGGCGATCGGGTAACATTCGCACCCCAACCACAACACTTCTCGCACCGTCGACAACGGCGATACTTGCCGCAGGGGTTTTTTCTTGTCTCTGTACACTCGCAACATCGCCCAGCCGAACATTCGAACCATCACTGGCGAGTAAGGGGATACGACGAATGCGCTCCATATCTGAGAGCTCTCCCGCCACCTCAACGGCCATACGGCTGTATTTATTTTGCAATTGCCCAGCCGCTACCTTTGCATCAGCCTGCCCAACCGCATTTGACAGTACCGCAGTACTTAAGCCCAAACTCGCTAATTTTGCACTGTCCGCCTCAACCAAAATTTCTTCTTCGGGCTCCCCATAAACCCCTACCAATTCAGTTCCAGGCACACCCCGCAAACGACTTTCTAATTCTTTGGCATAGCGACCTAAAATTGATACCTGCGGCTCACTGCCCCCCTTCCACACAAGAGAATATAAAAGTGTGTAAGCGAAACCTCGGTTATCGTCCAGCTTTGGAACCTTGGCCCCCTCCGGCAATTTTTGTCTTGCTTCCTGAAGCAAATCTCTCGCTCGTGACCACACCACTGGCTTTTCCCGCTCGCCAACAGCATCTACAAGCTCAATAGTAATAACCGACATGCCCGCGCTTGAAGTCGATGATATTCGGAGAATTTCTGAGAGTTCGCGCAATTTATTTTCTAATGGCTCAGTTACCAGGGCCTCTACACGCTCGGCTGAAGCACCGGGAAATGGAGTATTTACGATCGCCAATCGTCCGGTTATACGAGGGTCTTCCGCGCGAGGCAAAGTTGAAAGCCCCCCTAGGCCTGCCACCAAAATCACCGCTATGGTCAGAGCCACCAAACGTCCATTTTTCACAAATTGCTGGATCATGACCTTAGCCCTTATCGCTCAAAAGCACGGTTTGACCCGGAGCAAAACGGTGTAATCCACCATCTACAATAATCTCTCCTGGTTCAACGGCTCCCTTGATAAACACATGTGACTCACTTGCATACTCCACTTGAATATCTCGCGCTTCAATCTTAAAAGTTGACCCGGCCACGGTAATTGACTCTGAAGAGTTTGGCACCAATGCATAGGCCCGCCACATCCCCCGCACACCATCGGTTATGGCACCTACAGGAACCCAGTAGCCCTCCCCTGTCACTGTTTCTTCAACATTCAAATAAATTAAATCCCCATCGATACCCTTAAAAGTTTCTGGCAAAGCCAAACGGACAGTTACCGTGCGAGTTACAGGGTGAATATCAGCACCAACGGCCAAAACCACCGCGTCGAATATCTCATCGTGTAATTGCACAGACATAGCTAAACCAGGCGCCAGTTTTTCAATACCTCGAACAGGAACCCCCACGTAGGCCTCCATTTGCCCTTGCTGCTGAAGGCGAACAATTGCTAAACCCGCTCCAGCCACAGAACCCTGATCAGCATAACGTCGAGTAACCACACCCGAAAAAGGCGCTCGCAATACCGCCTTGCCAATACGGCTTTGCACTGCCGATTGAGCAGCTTCCAGCTGCACGAGCTTAGCTTCCAATGATTGCTCTTCGGTACTGAGTTCGTCCAAACGCTGAGCCGAGGAGAAACCACTTTGCTTTAGGGACCTCTGCCGCTTCAAACTGTTGCGGCTCAAGTTTAAACGCGCTTTTGTTTCCATCAGCTGGGCATTTAAGCGGCGCTTCTCAATATTGAGCAACTCAACATCCAATTCAGCCAAGAGCGCGCCCTGCAAAACAACATCCCCCTCATCCACCAACACCCGAGCTACCTTACCGCCAAGTTCAAAGCCCACATCCGCATGTTGGCGAGCACTTACTACCCCTGTATATCGCCTTTTTACTTGGCGGTCAGTTTTTTTCACTAAGGTGAGGTGAGACGCTGCATGTAGATAAATAGGCGCTTCGTCTACGCCGCCAGCACTAATGGAAGCTTTGGCCCAAAGCGCTACAAGCAACAACAAAACCGGCGCAGACAGCAGCGCAACCCTAGAGGATCTCGCGGATTGAAAGAAAGGGGTAATAGGCATATCAACAACTCCAAGCCATGCGAAACTGGACGGTCCAGTCTAGAAAGATTGAAGTATAGCCAAATCAAACTGTACAGTCCAGTTTGATTTTCCTGGCAACTTTCCTTAGAATGCCGGCATGACAAACATTGAAGCCTCAGATAGCTCCTGCTCGGCGATGATCCTCGGACCGAAAGGTCGTACTCGCAGCCTGGCAAAACGACAGCAGATTCTCGATTCCGCCAGCCACCTGTTCATGGAGAATGGCTACGACGGCGTCAGTATGGACAGCATTGCTAAAACCGCTAATGTGTCAAAACAGACTCTGTATAGCCACTTTGGGAAAAAAGACGAACTCTTCCGCTACTGCATCGAAAGCCGGTGCATTACCTCCATGATGTCACCCCGCTTATTCGACGAAAGCTTGTCCACCGAAGTGGTTCTTCTAGAACTCGCAGAACATTTCGCCAACCTAGTGATGAGCGACGAGGGTGTTAAGATATTGCGTATCTGCGTCGCAGGAGCTGAGAAATACCCCGAAGTTTCAGAACTGTTCTTCCAAGCGGGGCCAGCAACCCTAATTGATTTATTCAGCTCTTACCTAAAGCGTAAAGTAGCAAGCGAGGAGCTAAAAATAGACAACTGCCGCTACGCCGCCTGCCAATTCCTATTTATGGTCAAAAGCGAACAGGCATTACGGGCGCTCTTGGGGCTCCCAAAAACCCTTAATGAAACCGAAATAAAAGACTACCTACGCAGCACGGTGAAACTATTTCTAAAAGGTTACGCGACATAAAACCCGAAACTAAGCCAATTAGCGCAGTAGCGTCCATAGACCAATGGCCACAAAACCTAGGCCCGCTATTGTATTCAGCGCCTTTTCGCTCAAAACATCACTGAGCAAGCTACCCGCCAACACCCCTAGACCCGACGCCAGAATCAAGGCCAGCGAAGCACCTATAAATACAGCCCATTTACTCACATCTTTATCAGCCGCAAACAGCATTGTCGCCAATTGTGTTTTGTCACCCAGCTCCGCAATAAATACGGCCGCAAACACCGCTCCGATCACTTTGATTTCCATAGCCCGCCACATTGATTAGTTATCTGAACATAGTTTCTTTTGGATCGAAATTTTTTGTAGTTTTTTTACCAAAAGGCGATTAAATATTGCCCAAAGAGTAGGTATAATGCTCTCCCTTTTTCATTCAGTCATATGCTGAATACCTGTGCATAAATAGAGGCTACACCTTGCAACTAGAACACGCCAACACCGAGCAACTGCGCCAGTGGGAACAAGAGCTAAATGTCGAATATCAGTCCATTTTACAGCAAGACCTAAAACTGGACCTGACCCGAGGCAAGCCTTCAGCAGAACAACTATCACTCAGTGACGCGCTCGACGGCATCTTGGACGGCAATTACAAAACCGCTGACAATACCGACGTTAGAAACTACGGCGGCCTAGACGGCATCAGCGAAATTAAGCAACTAGGTGCGGACCTATTGGGGCTTGCCAGCGAGGAAATACTTGCAGGAGGCAACTCTAGTCTCAGCCTAATGTTCCAGGCAATGCTACACGCTGTTCACTTTGGCTTTAGCGGCCCTGACAGTGCGTGGAAAAATACCAAAGGCGCACGCTTCCTGTGCCCAGTGCCTGGCTACGACCGTCATTTCACGGTATGCGAGCGACTCGGCATAGAGATGATTCCCGTGCACATGACCGCAACCGGCCCCGACATGGACGAAGTTGAAGCCATGGTTGCCCATGATGAGCGGATCAAAGGGATGTGGTGTGTACCTAAATACTCCAACCCCACCGGAGTAGTGTACAGCGACGAAACCGTAGAGCGCATTGCCAAACTTGGTAATATAGCGCCGAACAACTTCCGTGTATTCTGGGACAACGCTTACGCCGTTCACGATCTGAGCGAAAATGCACCGGTGCTCGCCAGCATTATGAATTACTGCCGCCAACACAACACCGAAGACAGTATTCTGCAATTCGCTTCCACCTCCAAAATCACATTGGCTGGAGCCGGAGTGGCCTTTATGGGAGCAAGTGAAAGCAACCTAAAGTCCTTCAAGGAAGTACTTGGCGTTTCCACCATCGGTCCCGACAAGATCAACCAACTGCGCCACGCTCGCTTCTTCCCAAACATTGAAAGCGTTCATGAGCACATGAAAAAACATGCGGCTATCATTAAACCTAGATTCCTCTCGGTGTTAACACATCTCGATGAGGCATTTGGAAACAGCGACCTTGGTCAATGGGAAAGTGCAGATGGAGGGTATTTCATCTCATTCGATTCCCGCCCAGGTTTGGCTAAAGAAATTGTCAAACTCGCCAACGAGGCCGGAGTTAAACTCACGCCAGCAGGCGCCACCTTTCCTTATGGCAAAGACCCAGAAGACCGCAACATACGCTTAGCACCTACTGTTCCCTCTGTTGAAGAAGTAGATGCTGCGATGAAAGTATTTGTCACTTGTGTAAAGTTAGCTTCTGTAAGACAAGCTCTCGCATAAACGAGAAATAGAAGTACTCGCCAAATTATCATGGTGAGTACTTCTAGAGGAATTAATTGAACAGCACGAAAGGGTAGGGCCTGCGCTCAGCCGCAACAGGCACAACAAACTAGCTAAGCCAATACATCCGTAGCGACCCGGTAGTTAGGATCTTCCACGACATTCACTTCACAAAGACTGCCCGCTCGTTTCAACAATTTGCGACACTCAGGACTTAAATGGCGCAGATGTAAATTCTTCCCAGCAGCCTGATAACGCTCCGCCAGACCATCCAGCGCCTCAATTCCAGAGTGGTCACTCACTCGTGAGCGTTGAAACTCAATCACAACGTGCTCTGGGTCTTCCTCAGGATTAAATAAATCTTTAAAGTCTGCCACTGAGCCAAAAAATATCGGTCCACGTAGTTCATAGACTTTTTGACCTTCGTCATCGATATAACTGTGAACCGCAATATGCTTTGCATGTTTCCAGGCAAACACCAATGCCGACACGATAACTCCAACCACCACCGCAATCGCCAAATCAAAATACACAGTTACACCAGACACCAGAATCAATACAAACGCATCTGACATCGGGATTTTTCGAATGATTCGGAACGAGGACCACTCAAATGTGCCCAACACAACCATAAACATAATGCCCACTAGAGCGGCCAGTGGAATCATCTCGATTAACTGAGCGCCAAATAGAATCAACGCGAGCAACATAAGCGCCGCAGTAATGCCCGACAATCGACCACGACCACCAGAATTAATGTTAATCATACTTTGGCCAATCATTGCACAGCCACCCATGCCGCCAAAGAAGCCATTCGCCACATTCGCAAGACCTTGGCCAACACATTCCTTGTTACCACGACCACGAGTATTGGTAATTTCATCAATTAGGGTGAGGGTTAACAAAGACTCGATCAAACCAATGGCCGCAATAATAATGGCGTATGGGAAAATCACTCTAAAAGTCGAGAAGTCGAACGGCACCATCGGAATCGCAAAACTTGGCAACTCGCCTTTCAAAGTGGCGCTTGCCGCCTCCTCTGCTGGCAACATATCTCGAACAAAATCAATCACCGTCCTCGCTTCCAAGTCCAAACCAATTACGGTGAGAGTAACGGCCACAATGGCCACCAAGCCCGCTGGAACTGCCGTTGTCAACTTAGGTAAGAAGTGCGTAATCACCATCGTTACTGCGATCAAACCCATCATTATATATAGGGGGTCACCGCTCATCCAATCCATCGTGCCACTCGCGTCTTTTTCCTGGAATTGACCCAGTTGCGCCATGAAAATAACAATAGCTAAACCGTTTACAAACCCAAGCATTACCGGGTGCGGCACCATACGAATAAACTTGCCCAGCTTGAAAACGCCCGCCAAGATCTGGAATAAGCCCGCCAACAATACGGCCGCAAACAAAAACTGCACACCATTTTGCGCAACCAGTGCCACATAGACCACTGCCGTTGCACCCGTTGCTCCTGAAATCATTCCTGGACGTCCACCAAAAATTGACGCCACTAGGCCCATAATAAAGGCCCCATACAGGCCCACCATGGGTTCGACCCCGGCCACAAAGGCAAAAGCTACCGCTTCTGGCACCAAAGCCAAGGCGACTGTAGTGCCGGACAAAACGTCATTTTTAATGTTGTGTTTGTTGTTGGTAATTAAACTAAACATGCTGGGCTCTGCTAATAGGCGTGGAAATTCAGGCAATGGCCAATGGGGCGCGCATACTACCAAACCCTAGCACTACAGTCCAAAGATTGTACATAAAGCGTGCAAATATCTGGTGAAACGAAGCGTTCGAGCGCTAATGATGATGGACGTGAGCGTGGGGCATACCAGCGTAGATTGTCCAACAACCAAAACCTATAATGATAAGCGCAAATACGCTACGAATATTGCGGTTTTGAATGACGGTTTTAATACGCTCAGCCATAACTCCGCCCGCCAATACTGCAGGCAATGTACCTAAGCCAAAGGCCACCATCACCGCCGCAGCCTGATAAGGGTTTACTTGTGCCGAAGCATAGGCCAGCGCGGAATAAACCAAACCACAGGGTAACCAGCCCCAAACAGCACCCAAGAGTAAGGCTTTTGGCGAATTCGATATTGGCATTAAGCCTTTCCCCAAGGGCTGCACGTAACGCCACAAATAAGTACCACCCCGTTCTAACCACGTAAGGCCTCGCCACCAGTTGGCCAAATACAAACCCATGGAAATTAACAGTATTCCCGCAATGACCCGCAATATGTCATAAGACCCTAAAAGATAGCCCAGAGAACCAAACAAAAAACCGATTAGGCCGTAACTCAAAATTCGGCCAAGGTTATAACTCAAAAGAATAGTGAATCGCTTCGCTCTAGAAGAATCGCTTATACCAAAACTAAGCGCCCCCATAATGCCACCGCACATGCCAATACAGTGTGCGCCCCCTAGAAAACCGAGGCCAAAAGCGGCGGCAAGGCTTGCACCATCAATCACGTTTTATCGTTCTCAACTTGTGGTTTGGGTTTGGGTTTAGGCTTCGGCGTAGCATCATCGTCAAAGAGAATTCGCTGTCCTTCGGTATCCAAATCGTCATACTGGCCACTTTTGATGGCCCAGGACAAAAAACGAATGGCCAAAACTAAAAAAACCAGCACAACAGGAATCAACAAATATAAACTGTCCACAGCCGCTTTCCTCCTCTCATAGTTCCGTTTTAGCGATTCAGTCTCAATGCGTTCAATGTCACCACCAAGGAACTCGCCGACATGCCAATTGCCGCAGCCCAGGGGGGCACCATACCAAGTGCCGCCAAGGGCAATGCCAAGGCGTTGTAACACAGCGCCCAGGTGACATTCTGACGAATGATTATACGTGTTTTCAAGGCAATGCCGCGCACTCGAGCTATTGCCTGCAAATTATTGTTCAACAATACAGCATCGGCGCGAGTTTGGGCCAGATCGGTGGCGGCCCCCATGGCTATACTCACATCTGCACCCGCGAGCACCGGGGCATCATTAATGCCGTCACCAACCATTAGTACTTTCTCGCCTAAAGCTTGCAAGCCATGAATACGCGCAAGCTTGTCGGCGGGTTTTGCACCCGCCTGAAAATCTTGAATGCCCAAGTCCTCCGCTAATACAGCCACAGCGGATGATGCATCACCACTCAACAATTCTGAATTAATCGATTCCGCCGCACAGTAACTTAACAGTGGCTTTATGCCACTACGCACAGAATCAGATAAGCCGAACCAAGCTACAGGTCCATCTTCAGACCCCAATAGTATCCACTGGAGATTTCTTTCGGGCACCGACGTGTTGAAGTTCGATTGAATAGTGCGCGGGAAAATATTAGAAACAAATTCTATGGAACCCAAACGGTAGCACTGCTTGCCTATCTGTCCTTCGACTCCCTCAGCAGTATATTGACGAATATCACTTGCGGAAAAAAACCCCGCTGTTTCTGCTAAAAACGCCGAGGCAATAGGATGGTTCGCATTTTTTTCCAAGGCGGCCGCTAAAGCCATGCACTGTCGCTCATCAAATTGTTTTTGCGTGGGGATGCAATGTTTTACCCGCAATTGCCCCAAAGTGAGCGTGCCTGTTTTATCAAATACAATGCGCGTAATACTTGCCATCGACTCCAAGACATGTGCGCGAGTTATCAACAAACCCTGCCGTCTCGCGGCTGATGTCGCAGCCGCCAGAGCAACTGGAGTTGCCAGCGATAAGGCACAGGGACATGTCACCACCAAAATTGACAAAACAATCCAAAACGCCTGCTCGGGCTCATAAAAGTACCAAAACGAACCTACCAACAACGACAAAATAAGTACTGCCGCAACAAAATAAGCCGCAATTTTATCGGCAAGCGTTTGCTGCAGCGGTTTTTCAAGTTCCGCGCGGCTTACTAACTTGTCGATCGCCGAGAGTGTTGTATTCTGCCCTAAGGCGGTCACCCTCACCTCCAGAACAGATTCAGTATTTAAAGTACCCGCAATTACTAAGTCATCCACTTTTTTGCGCAGAGGTTTAGCTTCGCCCGTCAACAATGCCTCTTCAACACTTGAACTACCCCGCAACACACAGCCGTCACTGGGAAATATTTCACCAGCCCGAACCAATACTCTGTCGCCAACGAGCAAACTCTTCAGTGGTACCGCAACGGGGTCAGACTCAGGTTCGGCCAATCGATTAGCCGTAAACGGCAGTAGCTGCGACAAACTACCCATGGCTAAGCTATTGGAGTGACGAACTCGCATCTCAAGATAACGCCCCACTAAAAGGAAAAATGTAAACATAGAAACAGAGTCGAAATACACCTCACCGCTGTTCGTCAATGTTGAATAAACACTGGCAAAGTAGGCTCCAAGAATGGCGAATGATACGGGCACATCCATATTGAGATGCCGAAGTTGTGCATGAGCCAAGCTCCGGCGCGCCGCTTGGAAAAATGGTTTCGCACTATAAAATACCACTGGCGTAGCAATGACCAAACTCAGATAGCGCAATAAATTTTGCATGCCCTCGCTAATGCCTTGAAGGCCTCCGGCGTAAAGAGCAATCGCCACCATTCCAACTTGCATCATGCCAATGCCTGCCACACCTAAACGCATAAGAGACTGGCGATTTTCTTTTTTTCTCGCCTGAAATGCTTTCTCATCCGTGGCAGGGCTGGGTTCATACCCAATGCGCTGACATTCAGACATGATATGGGAAAGATTTTGGGTGTCGTTGGACCAGCGAATAAGGCAGCGATGGGTGCTTGCATTTACGGTTACCGCGGTAACACCTGGCATATTGGCCAACTGCTTTTCCAAAAGCCAAACGCAGGCAGCACAAGTAATACCTTGAATTAGCAGCTGAGCCTCTCTCTCACCGCTTGCCAAGCGCGCAACAAAATCGGCCTGCACTTCCTCAAGGTCGTACACATGCCATTGATGTTTCGAGGTTTCATTCGGACGCTGCGCATGCTCACTGCGAAAGCGATAGAAGTTTTCTAAACCACCGTCCACAATTGACAGAGCCACAGCCTGACAACCTGGGCAGCACATAGCCTGTGCTTCGCCGGAGATATTTACCGTTAAGTTTAAATGTTGTGGAATCGGCAGACCGCAATGGTAGCAGTCTTCTGCTAATTCCAGCGCGGAGTCTGGCATACCTACTGCCCTAGCAACAGGCTCTCGCCTTGAGAAAAATCGATGCGCCCACTCAGGCGCCAACTATATTCACTATTTGGCGCTATTGGTTCAATACGTACATACCAACTATGATCGATATCGCGTTCTAAATCACCGCGATAAAACAGATTATTACTGCGCCTCAATATTAAGTGGCGATCATATTTTTCACTCGCCGGATGGCTTAAACTGAGAGTGAGAGTTTCGACCAAGGCCTTGTCAGATTGCAATTGAAGAAATACTTCTCCCGTGGCCCGATCAAAACGAAGCTCTCCTTTAAGACCTAACGCTTGCGCTAGCATGTCTTTTTCAAAAGACTGGTTGATCGTCCTGCCCTCTTGATAATAATTGTCGATGACAACATCGTCAGCATGTTTAAAGGCCGTAGACACAAAGAATATACTCGCAACCACCACCACAATGAGAGGCGCAAATACAAACCAGCCCCAAAACTGCTGGTACCACGCGTAACTTTCCTCTTCTTCTCGATTAATATTCATAATTCTCTATTGTGATTTTGGGCCAATAAAACTGCTGACTTCTGTTGCCGACATAGTAGGGTCATCGAGCGCTGTCACCGTGAGCACAATGTCATTTTTGGCGTGGGTGAGCTGGCTGCGCGGCACAGAGATACGCAACGGAAGTGTGAACACTTCACCTTCTTCCAACTCCATAGCTCGGTAACCCTTAAGCGTATAATCATGCTCACCACTGACGCTGATGGTGTATTTGTGCGATTTTCGGTCCATATTGTTTATTTTAACGGTGTAGACATTTTGCACTTTATCGCCTTGCAAGCGATAGAGACGAGCCCCCCGATCACGAATAACATCAACGGTTACAGGAACCCGTGCAGCAATGGTGTAGGCAAAAGATCCAATCATGGTCACCATAATCAAACCATACGCATATAATCTAGGTCGGAGGAATTTGGTTTTTCCGCGACTTAAATCACCCTCTGAGGTAAAACGAATAAGGCCGCGAGAGTAAGTCATTTTGTCCATCACGGTATTACAAGCATCTACACATAAACCACAGTTGATACACTCATACTGCAAACCGTCCCGAATATCGATGTCGACAGGGCAAACCTGAACACACCAAGAACAGTCGATGCAATCGCCCAAACCCTTGGCCTGGTAATCATCGCCGCTTTTACGGGCACCTCGATTCTCCCCTCGCGACACATCGTAGTGCACAGCCAATGTATCCTCATCGTACATCACCGACTGAAAACGTGCGTATGGGCACATGTATTTACAGACTTGCTCACGCAAATAACCCGCATTCGAAAATGTGGCCAAGGTGAAAAAACCCACCCAAAATGCGACGGGGCCACTGACATCAAAGGCTAATAAATCAGTAATCAAATTGCCAATAGGCGTGAAATATCCCACAAAACTGATGGCTGTGATCAGGGAGATATAAATCCACAAACTGTGTTTAGCGGTTTTACGCAAAAACTTATTCAAGTTCATGCTCTGCTGATCTAACTTAATGCGCTTGTTGCGATCTCCTTCGCAAAAATGCTCAGCCCAAACAAACATATGAGTCCAAACTGTTTGTGGGCAAGTGAACCCGCACCACACTCGACCCACTAAGACAGTAACAGTAAATAAGAGGAAGGCTGCGATAATTAACAGCCAACCCAACAGCATGCTATCTTGTGGCCAAAACGTTAACCACATAATGTGGAATTTTCGCGCGGGTAAATCGAACAACATGGCCGGGCGACCATCAATGGTAAACCAAGGCATAAGGAGAAAAACCGCCAGCAATGGCAGGCCAGTGTAACGGCGAACTTTCTGATAGAAGCCGCTTATTTTGCGAATATAAACTCGACCCGTAGATTCATAAAGATCTACATAGCGAACGCCGTCGGGTTTATTGTCATCGTCGTATTCGACTGTTGGAATTTTATCACTCACAAGTACCGCCTTACTCACTCAAAGCAAATGCCTCCCCTATAAACATCTAAGTTATTAGGAGAGGCAATTTGTTAGACGACCTTACTCGCTGTCTTCTTGTGACAAACTGTAAACGTAGGCTGCCAGTAAATGAATCTTATCGGTTTTCAGCATGTCCTTTTGCGCTGGCATTAAGCCGGCGCGGCCCAAGCGAACAGATTGGCGAATACCCGCCGGGGTGCCTTCATAAAGCCAGACATCATCCGTTAAGTTAGGGGCACCCAACATAGGGTTTCCAGTTCCGTCGGCGCTATGACACGCTACGCAGTTTTGTGCGTAAATCTTCGCACCTAAAGCTGCCTGCTCCGTATCGTGCCCTTGACCACCCAGCGCCAAAACATGCTCACTTACATTTACTACAGCCTCTTCACCCAATATTGCACCCCACGCAGGCATTTGCCCCGCACGACCATGGGTAATAGATTCTTTAATTTTTTCAGCGCTGCCACCATACAACCAATCGGTATCTGTTAGGTTTGGGAAACCGTAGTTACCGCCACCATCAGCACCGTGACATACCGCACAGTTGTTCGCAAACAAGCGCAAGCCCATTTTCAAAGCTTTTGAATCTTCAGCCACTTCTTCAATAGGCATGGCTCCATAGGCGCCAAACACTTCCGAGTATCGGTTATCGGCTTTTTGTTCTTCACGCTCTAACTGCTTAGCAGACGTCCAACCCAGCAAGCCAGGGAAATTACCCATGCCTGGGTACAAGAGTAAATACACTGCCGTAAATGCGAATGTGGCCAAGAACATTTGGAACCACCACTTTGGCAAGGGATTATCAAACTCTTCAATGCCGTCGTACACGTGGCCAGTTGTTCTATTCTCGGGATCATCTTCATCGCTGACCGCCACTTTGCGGTTCGCCATCAAAACCCAAAATACCAATATCAAGTTAATAAGGGTAATACCTATAACCCATAAACTCCAAAACGTACTCATAGTGTGCTCTGCCTTTCTTTTTCCGTGCTCAAGTCTGATTTGGACGCAGCGTCGCTTTTTGCCGCAGCAAGCTCTTCAGGCTCATCCGCAAAAGGTAATTGTGCCGCCTCGTCAAATTGGCGTTTGCGTTTAGGACCATAAGCCCACCAACACACACCCAAAAAGGCAATCATGACAAAAACCGTAGCCAAACCTCGCAGCGTATTTATGTCCACAGTGTTATCTCTTATG
>Ga0209396_1003515_pt1 | contig 15754 bp, 13 predicted proteins | sample GOMGulsemesocosm_6_FD_184638 | JGI IMG/M metagenome (GOLD analysis project Ga0209396, IMG submission 184638) | Methane-oxidizing microbial communities from mesocosms in the Gulf of Mexico - GOM8C Gulf of Mexico (SPAdes) (version 2) | ecosystem: Environmental > Aquatic > Marine > Cold seeps...
AGCGTTGGAGTGGTAACATTCGCGATTGGGATTTACCGCAAGAAGTGCACTTAAACCCTGAACGAGAGATCGTCAAAGTTGAGAGTGCATAACGTAGCGATCGCGACAACTAGTTTGACAAACTCCGAGCATTAGACTTGATGGGTAGCGGTACCAACAGCTAGGTGGAATTAGCATTAAACATGCCGTTTTCTGCGCCATGCATCTTCATTTGTCATTCGCTAAAAACATTTAGACCCGTTGAGTCTTTCGCTATTGCCGTTTGAATCGAATGGTCACTAGTAAGTATGCCATCGACCCCGGCCATTATGGTTCGTGTTGCAATACAAGCTTGGGGTCGTATCTTCGCCGACCAGAAACATGACTGAACCACTATTAAGCAGTGCCTTATTATATTTTCCAATTAACGACTTTACGCGTAGCCTTATCCTCGATGACCTACGATTAAGTGCTGTTTTGCGATCTGACCGTCGCTATGGACAATGGTTTAAGCTATTTAGGCAACAACGTCATGTGCAGGTTAAACAATAAATAACGTCACAAAGAAAGTTGCCTCTAACCGATTTAGATTGAGTTATAATATCGGATGAGAAATTTTGGGTAGAATATGATGTTATGTTATACCTATTAGATTATCCTTAGTTCGTGCCGGCAAGTTCCTTGGTTATATCATTCGCTGTAACTTTCAATACTTTTATTAGGCGCTCTTGGGTTCCTTCTTGTTTCATAGTCGCTTCCGGCCCTGATACGTTGATTGCAGCGACAACTTCGCCACTAAAGTTACGTACTGGTACGGCGATTGCGATAGCATAATCTGAATAATGCAGACACCAACCTTGTTGACGTTCCTTTTCGCATTGTTCAATCAATTCAGGCAGGGTCTGTGGTGTAGGCTTAGGGTAGCCGTCGAGCCGCTTTCCGTAATAAAGTGCTTCCAGTTCACTCGATGTCATGCCACAAAGTAGTGCTCTACCCATGGCTATGGTATGACATGGATAACGCGTTCCCACAGGCACATTGACCGAAAGTCGTTGTAACGCTAATGCCCGGAACACATAAAGAGTTTCGCAACCTTCTCTGATCGCAAAATGGCTTGAAAGTGAGGTACTATCACGGAGTTTGGTTATATAAGGGGCGGCAACTTCAACAATTTCTCGACTGGCCAGATAACTGAATCCGCGTGACAGTACTTGCGAGCCTAGTTCGTAGGTATTGGTGCTAATTTTTCGTAGGTATCCCATGTTGGTCAGTGTTTGAACGATACGATAGAGTGAACTCGTACTAACCCCAAATTCTTGCGCCATTTCAGCCTGAGTGAGGCTGTGTATATTACTATCAAACATTCCGAGTATTTGTAGGCCTTTTTGTAAGGCTGGAACTGTGTAGTCTTTTTCTGTCACTATATTACCTTTTTAGACAACAACAGCCCGTTACCGAGCTGTTGTTGATTTACTGTAAACACTAAATTCAGTATTACGCTGAGTGTTGAGCGTAAGCTGAGGTTGCGGCACCATGCCGGTAGTTTCGTACCAGAACAGCCAGAACCACTGAGCTGGTAAGGGCAATTAACCATGGGTTATTGCCGACTAGAATAAGGCCTGAAATTGTCAGCAGCCACTTCTCAATTTTGTTTAAGGGCGCATTGAAGAAGCCAATATAGGCCGCAGATAGCGCAATGATACAGAGGATGCCACTAAACATCGCCAAAGTAAACTCGACCCAATTGAAATTGAGGAACAGTAGACTAGGTGCATAAATAAACATAAAGGGAACCAGCGCTTTGCCCATCGACAAACGAAATGCAGTGATGCCTGTTCGCATTGGATCGGAGCCTGCAATACCGGCTCCGGCATAAGCTGCCAATGCGACCGGAGGCGTGACGTCGGCCAGAACTCCGTAATAGAAAATAAAGAAGTGTGATGCCAAAATTGCAACACCAAAGTCATCAAGAGCTGGCGCAACTATTGAGGCCAAAATGATATAGGTTGGTGTGGTAGGGATGCCAGCGCCCATTAAGATACAAGCCAAAGCAACGAGTAACAAAGCGATAAATAACGTGATGCTGCTTTGGCCAAGCAGTTCAAAAGGGACTAGAGGAGTTATCCAGCTACCAAAGTCGGTCGCTAGACCAACAATAGCACCAGAAAATTTGAAACCCAGTCCGGTCAGGGTTGTTACTCCAAGCAGGAAGCCGACGCAAGCACAAGCCGCCGTGATAGCGATTGATTGTTTAGCACCTTCTTCCAGACTCGATACCAGACGTTTAGGGGTTAAGACACTTTCACTATCGAGCTTTTTAAAGCCTAAAGGTTTTAAAATAACTGGAATGTATGAACAGAGTACCGTTAGTATAATCCCCCAGAATGCGGCAAGAAACGGGGTAAATTGCATCAATAACATCGACACCATCACAATCAATGGAATAGTTTGGTGCCAATGGCGGGCCATAATGTCCGATACGCGAGGAATCTCTGCTTCAGGCATCCCTTTGAGCCCTAATCTTCGAGCCTCAAAGTGAACCATACATAAGGTGGCAAGATAGTGGAACGCGGCTGGTATTATCGCAACTAAAATCAGTTCATTGTAGGGAATCCCCAGCATTTCAGACATCACGAACGCCGAGGCACCCATAATTGGCGGTGTCACCTGACCGCCGCAAGAAGCAGCAGCTTCAGTCGCCGCAGCAAATCGGCCACTAAAACCGTAACGTTTCATCATCGGAATGGTAAAGGCACCTGTGGTCACTGTATTAGCAACCGGAGAGCCAGAGATCATGCCAAAGAAGCCAGAAGATACCACAGATACTTTAGCCGGACCGCCAACATAACGACCAGAAAGTACCGTGGCTAGTTCAATGAATAATTGGCCAAGGCCAGATGCTTGTGCGAGCACGCCAAACAAAACAAAGTGAAATACGTATGTTGCGACCACGCCGATGGCAATGCCGTAGATACCTTCAGTACCTAGATACAGGTGTTCGACTAATCGAATAATATCGTATCCACGATGGGCTAATACGCCGGGAAGTTCTGGGCCTAGGATGGCGTAAAGCAATGAAAAAACGCCAATAATTGCAAGCGATTCACCCATGGTGCGGCGGGTGCCTTCGATCACAAGTAAAATTGCTATGCCACCCATTAAATAATCAAGCGTTTGCGGAAAACCAATGTTGGTGATAAAAATATCATCGAAAAAAATCACCAAATAGGCAGAGAACCCGGTGCCAATGATCGCCATCGGCCAATCCAGCCAACCGGGCATATTACTCCGGCCACCTAAGAATGAGAGGGGCAATGCCGATAGCGCCATCATGGCAGCAAACCCGTAGACAGCAAAGGCAAGCATTGGCGGTAGTTGGTCGCCAAGCGCAGTCACAAGCTGGTTAGCTATTAGCAAGTAAAAAGCACCATAAGCTAGACCAAGTGCGATACTTACTTTATGGTTTTTTGGTGCTTTTCGTGGAAACACCAAAAACAGCAAGCCCATAATAAACGACATATGCACAGTACGGTGCGATATCTCATTGAGTAAGCCGAAACCTGCGGTATAAATGTGAAATACACTAAGTACAACACAGGAAACTGTAACAAACAGTTTGAGTGCGCCCCGTAAATCTCGGAAATTACTTTCGCTGTCAAACTCTTTGATTAAGTTGTCCAGATCTTGCTGATGCATTTCCATATCCCCCTGAGCTGTGCACGGGGAATCGGCTTGTTGTTTATTATTCATATTATTCATTTTATTCACTTTTGTTATAACTGGCAGTGCGCAACCGGCAAAATACTAAGCCCAGTATCAGGCCATTGATTAAGGTTGATTGTTATCTGCCCGGTATAAAGTCTATTTTTGAAACGGCGATCAGTCCGCACAATTAAATTATTAATGGCTCGTTGCAGCCGTAAAATAAACTGACCATCACTATGCTCAAATGCTATTGCATCTGGCTCATCGACCAGCGATGGCAGTCCTTGCCCGTGAGCGAAAAAACGTTCTTGGGTTTGTATAATATTATAAGTTTGGTTGTTGTTGACTAATTGATAGCTGTCATAGACTGGCGTTAGGGAAACAGAGTGAATGAATGATAATTCAAACGCATTATTAACCAATTCTATACAATCTAAAAAGTTGTTAGTACGGGACTCTTCAATGCGAAGAGCAGCTCCTTGAGCGATAGGAGTTACCGCCATAGCGGCGGTAACTCCTAGTACGACAATTAATTTATTTAATGATGCCTTTTTCACGATAATAACGCTCTGCTCCTGGATGTAATGGAATCGAAATAGACTGAAGCGCTGTTTCAATACTAATTTCCTTACCCTTAACATGTACTTTAGCTAACGTTTTGATATTTTCATAAAGCGCTTTAGTTACAGCGTAAGCAACATCATCGGGTAGCTCAGCGTGAGTAGCCCAAATGGCGCGTACCGCTAGAGTCTCAATATCTTGATCAATGCCTTTATAGGTATTAGCAGGCAGGATAGCTTTTGCGTAGTAAGGCTGCTTCTTCAGTAGTCTTTCAATCGGCTTACCTGCTAGTGGGATAATGCTGATGTCATGACCGTTAGATAGCTCAATAATAGAGGCTGTAGGTGAACCCGCAGTGATTAGCGAAGCGCCTAAGTTACCATCCTTAATTTTTTCTGCTGATTGAGAGAAAGAAGAATAATCTTCTTTAATGTCAGTGCGTTTTAGATTATGGGCTGACAGTAAGTCACCAAGTAATTGCCATTGACCTGAACCTGGAGAGCCAGAACTAACAGTGCGTCCTTTTAAGTCGGCAAAGCTTTTTATGCCTGGCTGAGCAATTAACTGTACTGTTTCCGGATAAAGAGCACCGAGTGCTCGAATGTTTTTAACCGGCTTACCTTCAAATTGATTCTTACCATTGTAGGCGGCGTCTAAGACATCTGCCGCTACAAAAGCTGACTCAATGGCACCGCGTCCTAGCAGGGCGGCGTTGGCTACCGAGGCATTACCTGTTTCTGCTGTTGCCGATAGTTTTTTATCGGTCAGCTCAGCATTATTTGATATTACTTGAGCAAGCATGCCGCCCAATGGATAGTAAGTACCACCGGTACCCCCCGTTGCGATACCAAAGAATACGCGTTCCTGTGCCTGGGCTGCGCCTGAGGCTAAGCCCGCAGTAATAGCGGCTGAGACAAGAAGGGTTTTTAGAGTTTTATTCATTATATTTACCTTGCATTGTTTTTAGGTGAATTGTTTTTTAGGTTAATTAGTTTAAATTAATATTTTCTTTTTAAAAAATGTAAATCGATAGTTATATAAACACTTTTTCTACGTTATTCAAAGAAATAATTAACATTTAATACACATAAGATCAATGTGTTCGTATATGAATTTACTAGTGGTTATATAAATTTTTTCTCTGTGCAATTGATGATAACTTCAATTGTTTGAGATGTTGTTAAGCTTGCCGCTTCGACTGAGGCGGCAAGCTTAATTGGGCGATAGAATTTAGCTCCAGGTGCAGTTTCAACGCACTATTTCAAAATACTATTTCAAAGCACGATTTTAAAACATTATTTCAAAGCACTATACCCAACAACCTGTCCTTCAAATTCCTGCATGGCGTCGAGCAAAGCGCCCCACAAATACTCAGCAGATGCGCTGTCGCTAAGGATAGAGAACGCCGCAATACCATTGACTTGATGACTAATAATTATCGCATTAACTCGTGCCACCGAGGTCTGGGCAATTGAACCCGTTGGAAATACACAAGCGCGTAGATCAACACCACAGACTTTGGCCATTATGTCGGCCAAATGCCGCCCGGTTAGCATTAACCAAGCGTGACTATCCTGACAGAATAACCCATAACAACGTTCACTTGGTAAGGGCACTAAATCCAATTTTTCAAGCCATGGATTGTTTACTTGTAAGTTACTGAGTACCCAATATTCTTGATTACTCAGTCGCAAGACTAGTTCGCCGTTGCTCCCGGTAACCGACTGGTTTGGTGTTTCCGGCAGTGTTAGCCCTAATTGTTGCAGGTAAGTGGCCACATTGGCACCACGAAAACCTTGACGGGGGAGCAGTGACAGATCTATTAATGCCGAGCGAGCGAGTTGTTCTGCACTATCAGCCGATGAAGAATAGGCAATAGCACTACTGTCCAGCTCCAAATATTGTGGTTTAAGCTCATCATAACGACGATACAATAAACTGCGATTATTAAACATTTCTGGGATAAGAGTCGTCATTATTTATAGCTCCTGACGCTGATTGTTTGGGTCATAAAATGGTAGTGCTACAACGGTAGCTTCGACCATCTGCCCGCCATCAATTCTGATTGATAAGGTACTGCCAGGTTGACTATCTTCTATAGCAGCAAATGCCAGACCAATAATTGTGTCAACGGCGCTTGAATACTCACAAGAAGTGACATGTCCTGCAACATCATCACCTTTGATAACCAAATGCCCCTCTTGTGGTTTATTGCTATTTTTAGGTAGCGTAAAACCAACTAGTTTACGGGTTTGTGGTTGCGCCATTACGATATCGACCGAGCGGCAGCCGACAAAAAATGTTTTTTTACGATTAACCGCCCAAGACATTGATAATTCGCCTGGGTGACTCATGCCATCAGTATCTTGACTGACGATAATATGTCCCTTCTCTAGTCGTAATAATCGCTGCGTTTCAACGCCAAAAGGCTTAAGATCAAATGCCTTACCTGCCGTCATCAGGTGATCCCACAAAGCCTCACCGAAACGAGCAGGTACGTGAATTTCATAACCCAGCTCACCAACGAAACCAACCCGCAGCAGTCGTGCTGGAATACCAGCAACATGGCCCTGTCGATAGGCAAGGTAAGGAAATCCCTCGCTTGATAGATCTATATCCTTGGTTAAGGTTGCCAGTAGCTTGCGGGCATTAGGGCCTGCTAGATTTACGGCAGAAAATGCCGAGGTCACATTGGCAATATCAATGTCGAGTCGCCACTGCGCATTCCACTTCATCATGTCGCGGTATACACGGTCGACGCCGCTGGTGGTCGCGGTGACATAAAAGTGATCTTCACTAATACGACAGGCTACGCCATCATCTATGACGACGCCGTGTTCATTGGTTAATACCGCGTAACGCGTTTTGCCAACGGGCTGCTTTAAAAATACAAAAGTGTAGATACGGTTCATAAATTCAGCGGCATCAGGACCACGAATTTCGATACCGCCTAAGGTACTGACATCAATTAAACCGACATTACTGCGAACTTGTATTGCTTCAGTTTGGATTAACTCGTCACGGTTTTCAGCTGCACCATAAAAAGCGGGGCGCTGCCAATTACCTGCGGGGATCATCTTGGCACCGAGTTCCAAGTGACGGTAATGCATTGCTGTACGACGACGGGGATCAAATATCCGCCCAGCAACATGGGCTAGTTTCTCTGGCGCAAAGGGTGGCCGTGCCGTGGTAACGCCTGTTTCAGTGACGGTGCGATCGGTTGCATCTGCTACTAATCTGGCGGTAGGTAAAGCGGAGTGACGGCCTTGTGATGGGCCCATGCCAACGGTAGAAAAGCGCTTAACCAATTGAACATCGCGGTAACCAAGGCGAGTGGCATTAATGATGTCTTTGGCTTGAAGGTCTTCGTCATAATCGACAAAATCTTTGCCTTTGGGGTGACTAAAAATAGGCCAAGGAAAATTGGGTTTGCTGTGACAGGTTGTCGGGGTCGTGGCTTCGTTGCTCAAACCAAGGTTATTAAGCGCTTTAATCGCCGCATTTTCAGCATCGATCTGCACCACATTTAAGTTGTGAATACCTTTGACTGAACCGGCAATATGCAGATGGTCAGGCAATTTAGATAAATTAAATTCAGATAATGTATCGTCATAACTTAGTTGAGCACCAGCTTGACACAATAATTGATAAGCAGGCATATAACCGGCCGACATACAAAGCAGGTCACAGTCGAACAACATTGCCGTGCCATCAACCTGACCTGGCATGGTAATTTTTCTGACATCGACACGGCGAATATGCTGATTGCCAGATGTCGCTAAGGCTTCATACACGGTATGTCCTAGTTTAACCAAGATCCCACGGGCTTTCACCGCTTCGAGTAGCTCGTGATTGGTGACCGATGGGCGCATATCAATGATCGCAGTGACTTCAACTTGTTGATCTGACAGCTCTAGCGCGGTTAAGTATCCGTCATCATTACCTGTGAGTATAACCGCACGCTGGCCGGGTTTGACGGCATACAACTTCATCAGACGATTAGCTGCGCTACACATCATAATGCCGGGCAAATCGTTATTACGAAATACCACATGCTGTTCGAAAGAGCCCGATGCGACAATGCACTCGGTCGCGCGTACTTTAAATAATCGCTGACCCTGAATAACCGGCAGGTAATTGTCGGTGAACCACGCATTGCAAACGCCATTTAACAGCACGTCGATGTTGTCATGGTTTTCTACTTTTGCCACCAGTTTGGCTCGTAACTCATCAGCCTTACAGCCCAAAACATCGAAACGATTATAGGTTAATGAGCCACCAAGGATTGGTTGTTCTTCAACCAACAATACTTGTGCTCCTGCGTCTGCCGCCTTGAGGGCAGCGGTCAAACCTGCTGGGCCTGCGCCCACCACCATAACATCACAAAATAAATATTTTTTATCGTAGTATTGCGGCTCAAATTCCAAATCTAACTTACCTAAGCCCGCTTTCTTTCGAATAAATCCTTCCCATTTATCCCACACGCCCATTGGCTTAAAAAAGCTGCGGTAGTAAAAACCTACCGGCATGAAACGACCGAAATGGCCTAAGATAGCATCGCGGTCATTTGCCAATGACCCACTATAGTTCTGACCTTCAATCTTAATACCGTCGGTAATGTTATGGCGATCTGCGAGCACATTCGGTTCACCGCCCAACTGGATTAGCGTATTAGCATCTTGCCCAGCCATTGTTAACGGGGCCCGTGGTCGATGATACTTGAAAGAACGAGACATCAACCAATTATTATTGGCCAATAAAGCACTGGCAATGGTATCACCAGCGAGCCCCGCAACTGATTTACCTTCAAAATTGAAGGTAATCGGATTATTGCGGTTTATCAGTAAGCCCATCGGAGCCTTGAGACGTTGCACGGTACTCATACTGTGGCCTCCTTAGTATTAATCGTAAACTCAACGCGCTGGTTAAACTGTTCAGATGGATCGTAGGTTTTTAGTATTTCATCACTGCCGGTATGCCGCTGTGCAATAAACCAATAACCGGAAGGTGCATGTAACCACCACTCGGTTATGACGCCAATGGTATTGTCCGAGTAAAAGACATACTCAGCCCATTGTTGATCGCTACAATTATTGGGATCTGGCATCTGACGAACCTCGCCACCGTGAACAAACTCGCTGATATTGCGTGGCCCATTGAGTGGGCAATTGATAATTTTCATAATAGTACCCTTAGTGACTCGCGGCAGTCGCGCCCATCTCATTGACCTGACGGAATGAGTTGAATCTGTCCATCGCAAATGGCTTGATTAACTCTGGCACCTTGCCGCCGTTGGCCACAAGTTCAGCCATCTTTTGACCGCAAATTGGCGTGGCTTTAAAGCCCCATGTACCCCAGCCAGCATCAAGATAATAATTGTCGACCGGACTTAACCCCATGATAGGGCTGTAATCTGAGGTCATGTCGGTTAATCCCGCCCATTGACGCATCAGGCGCATGTTGGCCATAAAAGGGAAAAGTTCCACCGCATGAGCTAACAGGCTTTCTTTAAGATCCATGGTCGATCGGGTGCTATATAAAGGATAGGGATCTGAACCGCCCCCAAAGACCAGCTCACCACGCCCCGTTTGCTGAACATAACAATGTAAAGCCGGAGAACTAACCAGTGGATTAAGAAATGGTTTAACCGGTTGAGTGACCATCGCTTGCAGTGGGTAGGTGGTAATTGGCATCTTAAAACCAGCCATGGCAGCGACTAATGAGCTATGGCCTGATACCGCTTGAATAACGCTGCCGCAACTAATTTTACCGCGATTGGTATTGACACCTGTTGCTTTGCCGTTCTCAACAATAACATCGGTTACTTCGGTTAGTTGGTGCAACTCAACCCCACGACTGGTTGCTCCTTTGGCATACCCCCACGCAACAGCATCATGGCGTGCTGTTGCACCATCCATATGCCACAAGCCAGCTAATACGGGCATGTCGGCTGGATTCATGTTGAGCATTGGCACGAGTTCTTTAATTTGCTGTGGGTCGATTAACTCGGTTTTGCCACCAAAATGCTTATTGATCTCGGCGCGTTGCCTAAAGCCGCGGATCGCGGCATCGGTATGAGCCAGAGTCAGCTGTCCACGCTGTGAATACATGATGTTAAAATCAAACTCATTTGATAGTTCTTTAAATAGCTTGACCGATTCGCTGTAGAACTTGACCCCCTCAGAGGTTAGATAGTTGGAACGGATCACGGCGGTATTGCGAGCGGTATTGCCGCCCCCTAGATAACCTTTCTCTAACACCGCGACATTAGTAATACCGTGATATTTGGCTAGGTAATAGGCGGTGGCAATACCATGGCCACCACCGCCAATGATCACGACGTCATAACTGGATTTTAATTGTGACGGTAGCGGTAAATCTGCATTTTTTTCGAACGGATAGTCGTTATTTAGACCGTATTTTAATAGTGAGAAAGGCATAAACCTCTCCTCCTCATTGCATTTGTATCAACCAAAATGAAGTTTGTTTATTCTGTTGATCAATAATATTAAGTTGTTGCCTGAGCCATTTGCAGGCGCGCGGCACTCAAGGTGTTCTTCATTAAGCAGGCTATGGTCATTGGACCTACGCCACCCGGCACTGGGGTAATTGCCCCAGCGACGGCTTGGGCATCAGTAAAGTCAACGTCACCGACCAATACGCGCTTGCCAGCTCGTTCAATAGCATTGATACCGACATCTATCACGGTGGCACCGGATTTTATCCAGTCAGCTTTTATGAGTTGTGGACTACCGACAGCTGCAACCAAGATATCGGCGGTACGGCAAATGTCGCTGATATTTTTTGTTCTGGAATGAACGGTAGTTACGGTACAATTTGCTTGTAATAGTAAGCTAGCCATAGGTTTGCCAATAATATTAGAACGTCCTATTACCACCGCATGCAAACCTGACAGATCAGGGTGTTGCTGGCGCAGCATGATCATGCAGCCTTGTGGGGTGCAGGGGATCAGAGTGGCCTGTCCGGTTGACAAGGCACCAACATTAAGTCGATGGAAACCATCAACATCTTTGTCTGGCGCAATCAGCGATATGATTTCGCACTCGTTAAGCCCGGCTGGCAACGGCAGTTGCACCAAAATTCCATGGACCTCAAGATCGCTATTTAACTGCATAACCAGTGCATTGAGCTCGGCTTGAGTGGTATGAGCAGGCAGTCGATGTTCAATCGAGTGAATTCCCGCCTCGCTCGCTCGTTTAACTTTATTGCGGACATAGATCTGGCTGGCAGGATCGTGTCCGACTAACACGACAGCGAGTGCGGGAGCCAGTCCAAATTCACTGACAAACTCATGAGTTTCTTTAGCCAACCGCTCAATGAGCTGAGCTGACAATATTTTTCCATCAATTAACTTATCCATCGTAAGTGCCTACTTGAAAACTACAGTTTTGTTACCGTCGAGAAATACTCGATGCTCGGTATGCATTTTTACCGCTTTGGCCAGCGCCTGAGTTTCAGTATCACGACCGACAGCAACTAGCTCTTCAGGACTGTAAGTGTGATCGACCGGCTGCACGGACTGCTCGATAATTGGACCTTCATCAAGATCCGAAGTGACATAGTGTGCTGTAGCACCGATGAGTTTCACGCCACGGGTATGCGCCTGATGATAAGGTTTTGCCCCTTTAAAACCAGGTAAGAATGAGTGGTGGATATTGATTGCACGACCGGCTAACCCACGACACAAGTTGTCCGATAATATTTGCATGTAACGTGCAAGAACCACCAACTCGGTCTGTGTTTCCTCAATTATATCCATCAAAGCCAGCTCTTGATCTCGTTTGGTGTCTTTAGTAACTGGCAGGTAGATGAAGCGGATCCCTTCGCGCTCGGCCATCGGCCGAAGCTCTTTGTGATTTGATACTATCGCGGTAATTTCCATGTTCAACTCGCCTTTACGTAGCCGATACATTAGGTCATCTAAGCAGTGATCAAACTTGCTGACCATGATAAGAACCTTGGTCGGGTTATCGATAGCATACAGATCCCAATCCATTTCAAAATCGTCAGCGACCTCTGGAAGTTTATCTCGAATGTCATCTAACAGGCATTCGCTTGATTCGATACTACCGACAGCTCGCATAAAGAAACGACCAGTATCTGGATCATCGAACTGTGATAACTCACTAATATAACAACCTTGGTCGTACAAAAAGGAAGTTATTTTGGCAATGATGCCGCTACTTGCTTTGCAGGTAGCTTTTAAGACAAATTGATTGGGACTGTTTTTGTCGTTGGTCATGAAGGTCGCCCTTAACTCTTTAGTTTATAGTTGAATAAGGCGTGCATTCCAAAAATTAATTTTATATAGGCACGCATTATTTACAGATGCGCTTTTCAGATCAAATATTACCCCAAACACATACAGTAAATACAAAATACAGTGAAATATTTTAAATATCAATAACAATAAGGGGAATGAGCTTTGGTGCGCAAAAAAAACTCTTATGCGTATTTTTTTTTCTTATATGGATTTATCTGGGGTGGGTTGTTTTTGACCGAGGCAGTATCAAAAATATGGTCATGAGAAAAATAAATAAGCAATGTAGGTTAATCAAATGAACGTATGAAGCAAATTAAGCAGTGAGCCCAAGCCTATATGCCTTACATAACCTTTTGCCAAAAGTTGAAATCTACGAAAAAACAGACACTTTTTCTTGAACAAATAACGGTCTGTTTTGACTTTGCCCTTAAACTGGCCATGACTAGTAAAACCAAGGGTAATCAGAGGGGGATCAATCTGCTTGAGTTGGTGGGAATGAACGATCTAGCTGGTGTTAGCAACTACTTATGTCTATTTGGACTGAAACTTAAAATGCACACTAGATGTTCGAGACTTTGATAATTTGCTATTAATGATCAAAGGAGCTTATTATGAGAAAATCAACTTTACTTCAAGACGAACTACCTTCTTCAATCTCATCTCGCGTAAGTCGCTTTCTATTAACAAGGTTAAAAAAATACGAACTTTCACGGAATGAGCTTCAATTGTGCATGGTTACAGGTAATCCCTTGGGAGCGGGGATGCTGATTGTAAACATCAATTTAACATGTGATGACTATAAAAATTGGGATATCATATATATGACATTTTATAAGTATCTAGAGGAAAAAAGTATTTGTTCTATTATCGCAATGTTAGACATAAGACATCCTGATTGCGATGAGTGTCAGCTTAAAAATAGAACAGCAGCAGAAGTTTTTAAGGCGTGGAGTAAACAGTTTAACAATGAAGTTAAGCTGGCTCCTCTAACAGCAATTTACTCGGTATACGAACGTGCGCCAGTGGAAAAAATTGCCAGACGATTTCGTGAGCACATATCTTGACTGAACTTACGGTACGGGCAACTTGGCGACCGCTTTCAAAAACATGCGATAATCTCGGTATCAAAAATACAAACATTTATGCCGGCTATCGCTATCCGGCGCTGATAATTAGCTATGCTGTTTGGCTTTACCATCGGTTTACACTTAGCTTTCGTGATATCGAGGAAGTACTAGCCGCTAGAGGCATAGCGGTTAGTAATGAGGCCATCCGACAACGGTGCAAGAAGTTTGGTCAAAAATATACCGTCGCTTAAGGAAAAAACAAGGTCAGTTTGGTGACACATGGTATTTAAATAAGCTAAATACACCCGCGCCGTTTATATTCAACTTCCCACCCTTTCAGCATTTTAATCACTTTGTCTTTACTTTTCTCATTGCTGATTTTGTTTTGCTTTTTGTTAGGCTTTGATGCGTTGATATCAACACCAGATAACTCCTTGGCGAACATTTTTGGCACCACGTGGCTATAGTGTTGTTCGAGCATTTGAATACTGGTACCACATTGTTTGGCTAGGACTTCCATGCTGACATTGCCAGTCATTAATTGCCAAGTAATATAGCTGTGGCGTAGGGAGTATAGTGTTCTAACACCATGGGCTGATTTTTTTAGTTCGGTGTCACTTAGTGCTTTATCAAAGGTTTTGCCAAGCTCCTTGGTGGTAGTGCCATCGGCCAATCGAAATAACATATCGGATGGCTTCCTGTTGGGAAACCTGTCTCGTAACTCTGATATGGCCGAAAATATCTCATCACGGCAAACAATCTCACGTGTACCAGTGAATTTGGTGGTTTTTCCTTTGGTCACCGTGACATAGAAAACGGTGTTAACTCCGTCACGATGCATTTTTATATCACCCCACGTTAGACCTTCCATTTCGGTACCGGGGCGTATGCCCGTATGTACAGCGAAATCCATGTAATCGAGTAACATTTCACGAATTTGGCGCGTTTTATCTTTGCGACTGTTTTGTTCTAGGTCCCAGACAGCATCGTATACTTTATCGTATTCTTCTTTGGTGAACGAAGCTCTGCGTTGACTGCTAGCGCCATTACTATTAAGTACCGGAACTTGCATTGCAATCATCCACTTGCGTTCGATGGCTTCTTTAAACACCATTTGAAGGGCTGCATTGTGGTTTTGCAGTGTCGATTTGGCTGGAATGCGTTTAAACTCTTCGATACGCCATTTATCAAAATCTCTAATCTTGTCTTGGTCGATTGAGGTAATGTAAGTACGGTCGAAGTAGGGGATATGGTATTTACGCAAAATGCCGATGTAATCTTTATAAATAACCTTACCACCACCGTGCAATAACTCACTTTGCATATTCTTGATGGTTTTGTCGGCCACGTCTTTAAAGCGGCGGCTTTGGACTAGGGTATTGGTTTCGGCTCGTATTCCAAAATCCAAGAAGATACGGTGAGCCATAGCGATGGCTTGGTCTTTATCAGTTTGCTTGGTTGCCTTGCTGTACCACTTTCCATACAGCACAAAGCGGCAGTACCAGCGTTTGCTGTTATTTTGAAGGTAGATATACAAGCTATCTGAAATGTTGTGACGTTCGATTTGTTTACTCATTGAACCATTCAAACACAAAACTACCGATTTGCAAAGTTTTTGCAAAGGCCTAATTGTTGGTTTTTATCTATTGATATATAACAAGTATTGTAGACTCGCTCTTTTCAAAATCCGTTGCATTCGGGCATAGCGGTTCAAGTCCGCCTACCGGTACCATTTCTTTGCAAAAACATCAACCGACCATCGAGTCGGTTTTTTTGTGCCTGAAATTGATGTTTCATTTCTTAATTTTTGCCATTGCGACGTTGAATTTAAGGGGTCAACAATAAAAATTCGATTATGGATATAATATTTTTAACAAAGAGCGTTAGTATTTAGCCCTTTAAATTAGTTAAGTGCCCTATGTAAAGTCTTTGGGTAACATTTTACTCTGGCGATTGTTAGCTTATCGTAGTGAGCTATACGGCCGCTATTTGACAATAAGCAGTGAATGCTACGGTCTTGCCTTTGTATCAAAATAACCCCAACGTCATTGATAGAACTGATTCGTTGTCATACTTGCTATATGGTGTATATAGCATTTAAGTGCGCACAATATCCGTTCTTTACTACAATAGGGGTATTGAGGAGCTCAGGTGGGTA
>Ga0209396_1003516_pt1 | contig 15753 bp, 14 predicted proteins | sample GOMGulsemesocosm_6_FD_184638 | JGI IMG/M metagenome (GOLD analysis project Ga0209396, IMG submission 184638) | Methane-oxidizing microbial communities from mesocosms in the Gulf of Mexico - GOM8C Gulf of Mexico (SPAdes) (version 2) | ecosystem: Environmental > Aquatic > Marine > Cold seeps...
CTTAGTAATTTTATCTCGCTATCCATCAGTAAACCTGTTCCTAACTATATAGTGTCCGTTAAAACTATTATGGACACTGACGGACATTTCGAGTGTCCGATCGGACACCTCTATTTTGCTCATTTACAAAATACACAATAAAACCATGGGTTTAATCTTTTACATAAGTTGGCACCCTATCTGCACAATAAGGTTAACAGAAATTAATCAAGAAGAAATGCATGATCAAAGGTACCAGTGGACAGGACGAAGTTGTCGCAAGTAATGAGAAACGCAGTTCAGCTAAAGTAGTAATGAGTCTAGTTGTACTATGTGCACTATTTTATGTCGCCTTTCCAACTTTATCTCAATGGTATTCTGCGGTACCAAGCATTAAAACTAAATCAATCCAAATTGATACGGTTATCCATGGTGACTTAATTCGTGATGTGGTTGTTTCAGGCAAAGCGGTTGCTGCAAATGCACCACAAATGTACAGCACGGAAATAGGAAAAATAACGCTATTAGTAAAACCTGGTGAAGCTGTTTCAGCTAATCAAGTAGTAGCTAAATTAGTTAGTCCAGAGCTGGATGCAATGATCAAACAACAGCAGTCAACTTTAGAGCAACTTAGTATTAGTGCTAATCGCGGCATGTTAGCAGATAAAGAAGCACAGCTTGATCTTGAAAGTAACATGAACACGGCACAATCAAGTTTAAATGTTGCTAAACGAGAATTTCAACGCGCTGAAATCTCATTTGCTAAACAGATTATTAGTGAGGTTGATTGGTTAAAAAGTCAGGATGCAGTAAGTGATAATCAACGTCTATTTGAGCACGCTAAAAAAAGAGTCACTTTTGCTAAAGAGCGTTTACAATTTGAGAAGCAGCATAGACAGTTCTTAGTGCAAAAAGAACAGCTCATTCTAGAAGAATTATCTCGTCGTCATCAAGCGTTAGATATTAGAGCGCCGGTTACTGGTGTTGTAGGCAATTGGTTAGTAGCACATAAAAACACCATAGCTGCGAATATAGCCATTATGACTATTGTAGATTTATCAGAATATGAGGCAGAGCTGAGTGTTCCTGAATTTTATGCTGATGATCTAGGACTTGGACTTGAAGTTTCCATGAAGATTTCAGGGGAAATGATACGGGGTGAAATAATTGCTATTTCGCCCGAAGTAAAAGCTAATCAAGTAAAGGTAAGGGCAAAAATTAACACAACGGAAGGATTACAACTAAGACAGAATCAACGCATCAATGCGCGTATAGAATTCGAGAAAAAAGAAGATGTACTTATGGTTAGACGTGGCGCTTTTATGGGATCTCTAGGTGGTAACTTTATCTTTAAACTGACTGAAGAACATTATGCTGATAAAACAGCCATAACAACGGGCGCCAGTAGTGTTGATTATATCGAGATCGTTTCTGGTATTGAAGCCGGGCAACAAGTGATTACTTCAGACTATGGTGAGTTTAGTCATGCAGAGAGAATTTACTTAGATGATTGATCTCTTCTTCTTAAAAATAATTTCACATCAAAAATTTTCAAAAAAATTCAAAGCTAAAAAGTAAAGGGAAAATACCATGCTTAAAATGAACAATATTTCTAGAATCTATCAGAGCGACACCATTCAAACTCATGCACTTCGAGATTTTTCTTTAAATGTCGAAGCGGGAGAATTCGTTGCCGTAACGGGCCCTTCAGGCTCGGGTAAGTCAACTTTTCTTAATGTAGCAGGATTATTAGACCACTTCGACCGTGGTCAATATGAACTTGATGGGGTTAGCGTACAAGGTCTTAAAGATAACGAATTATCTCGCTTAAGAAATGAAAAAATTGGTTTTATTTTTCAAAACTATAACTTAATTCCAGATTACAGTATTTTCGATAATGTTGACATGCCACTTCGTTACCGCGGCTTTAACGCTAATGAACGCAAACGTAGGGTAGAAGAGGCACTAGAGAAAGTAGGCCTAGCTTCAAGGCTTAAATACCTGCCAAGCCAATTGTCAGGTGGGCAACAACAGCGTGTTGCTATTGCTAGAGCATTAGCAGGAGAGCCGAAAATACTGTTAGCAGATGAGCCGACAGGTAACCTTGATTCGCTAATGGCTCGTCAAGTCATGGAAATATTGCATGATCTTAATAAAGATGGTGCCACTATTATCATGGTTACTCATGATACTGATCAGGCGAGAGAAGTAAATCGTAATGTGCAAGTCATTGATGGTCAGTTGGCTGACTTTAGAGTGTATGCGCCATTAGATAGACAAGCAGAGCAAACGGGCAAAAATATCTCTGCTGTTGCTAGTAAAAATGTTAATGAGGAGGTTGTCGATGCGTAGCGCTAGCATGTTAGCTTATAACTTAACATTAGCGATGCAGAGCTTTAAGCGTGCACCGTCGTTATATTTTTTAGTAGTTCTAACTTTGTCGATTGGTGTTGGGTTGCTCTGTGCCAACTTAGCCTTGGTAAATTCAATGGCAAGTGATCCCATTCCTGAAAAAAGCGAACAACTATTTCATGTAAGTATGAATACATGGCCTAATGATGATCCCCAAGCTGAGCCTTTTCATATATTACGTTATCGTGAGGCGATGAAAATAGTCTCTTCTGATATTCCCAAGAATAGTGCCGTTTTTTACGCCTCAGGTGTTTATGCTCGAGATTCTGCTTCACCGAGTTTGAAACGTTTTGATTCAAGTGTCCGTGCTACCACCCCTGGATTTTTTTCCTTAACCAATGCTCCTTTTGCTTACGGTAGTGGTTTTATAAAAAGCTCAGTCATGGAGGTGGTGATTGGTCATGAGTTAAACCAAAAGATTTTTACCGGTGAAAACAGTGTTGGTAAAGTACTAGAGCTAGATGGTGAATTGTTAACTATTGTTGGAGTACTAAAACCATGGAGGTTACGTCCTTTATTTTATCACGCTACCGAAGGGCGCGCTTTTAACTTAACCGATGATATTTATGCTCCTTTAGAAACATCTATAGATTTAGGTTGGTCAATTCATGCACGTAGTTCTTCGACGGTGAGTTACAAAGGTGTAAAGTTTACTCGCGATCGCGATGTTTTCTATTTACAAGCTTGGGTCGAGTTAGAAAACTCTGCAAAAAAACAAGCCTTTCAATACTATTTAGATAATTATAGCCAATCGCTGAAAGATGTAGGTGAACATCCTTTAGCTATTCGTAATGAATTACGTGATGTGAATGCATGGCTGTTAGAACAAAATATTGTTGACCAAAAAGTGTTAGCTTTCACTTTAGCGTCAGTATTATTTCTTTGTGTATGTGTATTCAATGCCAGTAGTTTGTTGTTATCACGTTTTCATTCGGCAAAATTTGAAGTGGGTTTACGCCGTGCTATTGGCGCCAGTAATAAGAATATACTGATGCAAGGGATCACAGAAAGTGCATTGTTAGGCGTTATTGCTGGGCTGTTATCTTTATTACTTAGTTGGTTATTCTTGAAACTATCAATCAAGTTTTTACCTGACCTAGAAAACTTAGCGGTTTTAGAGCCTAAGTTACTCTTATTAGGTGTGTTATTAGCGTTAGTTACTGCGATTTTTAGTGCGTTATATCCATTATATCGTGGGACTCGTTACACTATTTCAGCCGAACTAAAATAAGGAATAAGCATGAATTTTGCTACATTGAATATAAAGGGATTAATTAAGTCCTTATTATTACGTAAATTCACCACAGGGTTGCTGATACTACAGCTAGCTATCACACTAGGGTTATTGGTGAATAGTGCTATTTTAGCCTTTGATACGCGTGAAAAAATGTCGAAGCCAACGGGATTGGATGATGAAAATATTTTAATCGTATCTACTCACCCTACGTCAGGTAGTTATCGTGATTTAGACTATTATCGTTCTATTGTGAATGAAGATTTATCTAAATTAAATCAATTGCCTGGGGTGAATAGTGTTTCTATAACAAACCAATTACCAATCAGAGGGCGAGGCATGTTGAGTAACACACATGACATAGATAACCCTGAACAGGAGAAAGCCGATAAATATTTGAAAGATGTAAAATATACTTTAGCAGGAGAACATTTAGCGGAAGCCATGGGGTTTACAATAATAGAAGGGCGCTTTTTAAACAAAAGTGATGAGCTTGATTTCGATAGTGAAGCAAAAAATAATATTGTCATTACAGAGTCACTGAAAAAAGGGCTTTATGGTGACGAGTCTGCTATTGGACGTGAAACCAACAATGGTATTATTGTTGGCGTGATTAAAGATATTATGCTTGACCCAACACTACCGCGTGATAAGCAATACGGCTTATTTATGAATACTATAATGAAATATATTTTTATCGGTCGGTTCTACGTTATTAATGTTGAACCAGGTCAAATGGCGAATGTGCGTAATCAAGTGAGTGATACTATTTTAGCAGTACAAGCTGAGCGTGATATTTTTGATGTATTTACTATGTCGGAACACCTAAAAAACTTTTATCGTGATGACCAAGGTCTATCAGACTTGTTCCTATTATTATGTGGCTTAATGATATTTGTAACCGCGATTAGTAGTTATGCTTACTCACAGTTTCATATTTCTCGTCAGAAAAAGTATATTGGCATTAGACGGGCGTTGGGTGCTCGAAAAAAAGACATTCTTTTGTATGTATTGACCGAAAACTGGCTTGTTTATGCTGTTGGTTGTGTTTTAGGGTTAGTAATGGCATTAGGCTTCAATATTTTGTTAAGCCAGTATATAAGCTTGAGTAAACCAGATATGATGTTGTTTTTATTAGCAAGTGCTGTCATTTTTATTGCCGGTACGCTAGCAACTTGGATCCCTGCGGTAAAGACCAGTAATATTCCTCCAGTGATTGCGACTAGAACAGTTTAAAAACAAATAATTAATAGTAAGTTGTTAGCTATAAGTTAGCTTGGTATGTGGCTTATAGTACTAACAAGTAGTCGTAATCTTAGAGTTATCTAATCGAAGAACAGTTTTAGGCCAGGATAAGTTTTACGTTAGTCATATTTAAATAAAATGTATGAAATAAGCTGCTTTAAAGGAACAGAATGCCGCAAATATTAGTCGTAGATGATAATCCCGATATACTTGAAGCCCTTGAGTTATTATTAACTCTACATGGTTATACTGTACTTACTGCTGAAAATGAGAAAGGTGCATTATTAGCGGTATCTCACCAACGTGTTGATTTAGTCATTCAAGATATGAATTTTGCAGAAGGAATCACTTCAGGAAAAGAAGGTAGGTCATTATTTAAAGCATTAAAAGCACTGAATCACGATTTACCTATTATCTTAATTACCGCATGGACTCAATTAGAGACAGCTATATCTCTGGTGAAAGACGGGGCAACAGATTATTTACAAAAGCCTTGGAACGATGTGAAACTGTTAGATTTGGTGGCTAAATATAGCCAAAATAACGAGGCAAAGCTAAGTAAAAGCAACAACCAGAGCAAGCAGAGCGATAACAATCAAAACTTGGTGGACGCCTTCATCTATCAAAGCCCAGAAATGCACTCTCTCATTTCTCAAGCAGGTAAAGTTTCGTGTGCAAACGTTAATGTTTTAATTACCGGAGCCAATGGTGCAGGTAAAGAAAAACTTGCTGATTATATTCACCAAAAATCACCACGTCATAACAATGCTTTTATCAAAGTGAATATGGGGGCTTTACCTCATGAGTTGATGGAAGCAGAACTCTTTGGTGCGGAAAAAGGTGCCTTTACGGGTGCTAATCAAGCTAGAATTGGTCGATTTGAAGCTGCTGATTGCGGTACCCTATTTTTAGATGAAATAGCTAACTTTCCTTTGACGGGGCAAATGAAACTATTGAGGGTATTACAAACAGGTGAATTTGAACGCTTAGGCTCTAATACAACATTAAAAGTAGATGTAAGAGTAATCAGTGCTACCAATGCAGATTTACGTTTAGCGGTGAAACAAGGAACATTTAGGGAAGATTTATATTATCGACTCAATGTTATCGAGTTGAATTTACCTGATTTAGCACAGAGAAAGGCTGATATAGTTCCGTTGGCACAATACTTTATTGGTAGTGATTATTCACTTAGTGATGAAACCGTGCAGGTGTTAACCCGTCATGCGTGGCCGGGTAATGTTCGTGAACTAGAAAATGCTTGTAAGCGCGCATTAGTGTTTGCTAGTGATAACATCTTAGTACCAGAGGATTTTCAATTCGCCTCACCAGCCGAAGTTTCGAACAATGAAAAGGAACACATTGAAAAAATATTGGTTAAGCATAATGGCGTTATTAAGCATACAGCAATAGAGTTGGGGTTAAGTCGACAAGCCTTATATCGCCGTATAGAAAAGTATCAGATAGATGTCGAATCGTTATGCTAATTGTTCAACTCATTCTTATCAATATTATGTTCATCGTTAGTTTCACTTTGTTGTTACCTAACTCTCCTTGGTTGTTCGCCATCAGTTCGATATTGTTGATTATTTTAGCTGTTATACGTTATCAATATTACCATCGACAAACCCATCAAATACTACACACCTTATTACATGGTTTACGTAATTTACAAGATGGTGATTTTTCAATTAGCTTAGCTGATAATCAAACGAATAAAAGTCAGAGTCAGTCCGAAATATTAGCCTTGTTTAATCAGGTGACGGATAAATTAAGACAAGAAAAGCAATCACTCTATCAGCGTGAGCTATTGCTCGATAAAGTAGTGAACGCATCCGATGTTGTTACTGTGCTTGTTAATCACAGAGATACTATTATCTTTGCCAATCGAGCTGCAGAGTGCTTTTTTAATCAAAAGAGCATGTTAGGTATGTCTTGGGCAACATTATTAGATGAGAAGCTACCAGAGCTTATTCCACACCATGATAAAGACAATGCAATTATTCAATTGCTGTTAGCTAACTCTAGTCAAAGAGGTAATTATGCTAGTAGTGAAAGTCATGTGGATAATACTGAGGTGGAAGAAAGCCTTAAAACAGAGCAGAGTTGGCACTTGTCTCGTCATCATTTGAAATTACATGGCAGTCGTCATCAATTAACGTTACTTAAACCAATAACTCAAGCCATGCATCAGCAAGAGCTACAAACTTGGAAAAAAGTAATAAGAGTGATTAATCACGAACTTAACAATTCAATCGCTCCAATTAGCTCTATGTGCCATAGCGGTAACATTCTGGCAGAGCGTTTAGATGAACCTCAGCTTATACGCGTTTTTTCGACTATTTCTAAGCGGATAAATAAGTTAGCAGAATTTATTCAAAGTTACAGTCAGTTAGCGCGACTTTCCCAACCCAAAAAGCAGATGTTTGATTTAATAAAAACCGTGCAGCAACTACAAGAGTTGTATCATTTTAAGTTCACTTTTCAGCAAACAAGCTTAATGTGGTCAGGTGATGAAAGTCAAATTGAACAGTTGCTAATAAACCTACTTAAAAATGCTCTACAAGCATGCCCTGAACACAGCATTCCAGAAGAGGCCTGTACTGTTAGCGTTATTAGTCAGCAAGGAAGCTTGATTATTACCGTAAGAGATTTTGGTACGGGTATGCCAACCGATGTTTTACAGAAAGCATTCTTACCGTATTATTCAACGAAAACAGAGGGGAGTGGTATTGGGTTAAGTATTTGCCGAGAAATTAGCGATGGTCATCAAGGTCAAATTACCTTAAATAACCATCCTGAGGGGGGCTTGCAAGTAGATGTACGTTTACCGCTAAATTAGCTCTTAATTAAAGACAATAAGCGATAAATTCGTTGGTATTGTCAATATTGCTTATCGATTCTGACAATACCATTAGCAAGGTAAACCATTCTCACTGCATCTTGGTGATGAAAGACCATCTGTTGATCATAGTCTTGAATTACCATAAATTGCTGACATTGTTGCTCAGTACAGTCAATTTCTATCATTAACTCGACTAAACGAACAATGACGGTTTTTCCTTGGCTACGATTATTAGCCATTTTACCACCAATAACAGCACCCAGAACAGTCGCTATGTCACGACCACTACCGCCACCAAATTGATTACCTATGGCGCCACCTATCAAGGCGCCACCAAAGGTTTTCCAACCGCTATTTTTATCTTCAATTAGTTCTTTTTGGCTAATATTTCTAGTAGAAATGACTGTGCCAAAGAGTACCTTTTCAACAGGTACTGCCTTGTTTCTGTCATAATCAGCACTCGCTGAATAACTGAATAAAAAGGTGAACAGAGTTAAACTTGTTAATAATAACGATTTCATTACTTTTCCTTACCAGCTAACAAATTCTTTTCCTTTGGTTTTACGGATTTCAGTTTCATCAGCCCATTCTACTAAGCCGCTTTCTAAATCCATTAAACGTAAGGTAAATTTATAATAAACATCAGATTGATCTTTGTTAGATTTAACAATACTGGCTAAGTTGCCATAAAGCATGTACTGAGCACCGACTTGCTTACCAAACTGCATGGCTTTATTTGCATCAACCATACCGCTATTTTGTTGGTAATCAAGCTGTTTTCGTGCTGCTTCGACTCGGCCCATATCAACAAATCTAAATTTACCAGAACGAAGTAATTTGGTAGAGATAGAGTCAGTAATTGATTCAGTGTCAATATGTTCACTCGTTTTGTTTTTAATACTCTCTACAAACATAATAGGGCGAGTGTTTGCTGTTAAGGTACCTACAACAGGAGAGACTAACAAAGAGTCAGTCATTTGACCGGCAACTTTTTGTAAGTCAGTAGAGCCAAAGCTAATATCCGTTGTTTCAACTTCGTTTGCATCGCCATAACGTACTACTGATTTATTAGTACAGCCGGCAACCAAGGTAAGTGTTAGTGCAACACTGGTAATCATAATCAGTTTTTTCATCGGTTTTTCCTTTACTTGCTAATGTTAATATATTTTATTAAGTCTTTAATATCGTTATGCCCAGAAATATTATTTGGGTATCCGGCATCAAGAGTTATAGGTTGTAGGTTAAAATTTAAAAAACTTTTCTGGCACTTCACGTACATAAAGACTAAATGATGCGACCTGAGTTGTTGGAGCTAACCCGGGTACAGTCGCTGTTTGCATGCCATGTAAATCGAGTGGTTGCCAAGGACTTTTACCTGCTTCTATGACGAAGCCGTCTTTATCAAACCAGGTAAACTGATATTGCAGTTTGAGTGTTTTTTTATAGGTACTGGTGAGTGATAAATTAATTTCTAGTAGCTCGTTATTTGTTCGAGACCTGATATCACTTATATGAAGTTTTGTACCTAATTCAGGATTGTGAACCTGTAAGTGGTCCTCGAATTTTTGTCCTGGGGCTATTTGGTTTGTGCCTGTGCCAGAGGTTACTGGCGGCACATTTTTACAACCACCGATTAATAATGTTGTAGTTAACGCTGCTATTAATATGGCAGAACGTTTAGATGTAGTCATTTTATCTCGTGTTGAAAAGGCTACTGTAATAGGCGCTACTTTTTTCATTTTAGTACTCCATAGCTTAACTGAGGCGATATTGTCATTTGATATTCAAGTGAACAGTGAAATTTAAAGGTTTATACTTTGGTAGTTAACATAACTACCAATTGAGGTTAATTTTACTAAGGTTTGCCTATCTTGCTTAATTTCAACCGTGATGATTCGGCTATTGCCATTAATGTTCAATTCTAGTTGGTGTTGACCTGGTGCTAAATCTAGTCGTAACACATGAATACTATCGGGTAGCGTACTCCAACTTCTAGTGTCTGCCTTTTCAGAGGCTATATTATAAAGACCAGCTAAGATGTTACCGACATCGCCACCTTTACGGCTCATTTGTTGTCTCATTTCTTCTTTTGCCAAAAGTCGCACAACTTGCCTAGCTACAATAACAGGCATTTCATCTTGTAATTGTTTGGCTGCGAGTGATTGCAGACGAACAATTTCATTAGATTGATAGGTATTGCCTTCATAACTCAATGCTAGACCTGAATATTGGTGTAAGCGGTTTTGATAACTCGGTAAGGCGACACTATAAAAACGCATGTCGTTATGACTAGTAAAAATTGGTAGGTGGATTGACACTTCCTGCTTATTGGGAATTATGCCTTGTTCAACCAGAACGACTAACTGGCCACTTTGCGTTAAGTTATCTTGATTATTATTTTTTTGGGTTATTGCTTGAGTGATGTTACTTGAGAAGCGTTTGCTAAATAGTTGTATGTCATTGTTCATCCCTAGTTTATTCGCTAATCGCCAAACATCTTGTTGCACAGTGATATTGTGAGGGTAAATTTCTAAGGCTTTTTTGTAATCAATATAAGCATCATTGGCCTGTCCTATGGCCTCATAAAGTACGCCAGATAAATAAAAGGTGTACGCATTTTGAAAGCCATTTTTTACTTCACCAATAGCGGTATTCATCGAAGGATACTTACTCGCTAAGCTTTCAGGGCTGACCCCTTTTTTTGCCATACTGTCTTGGGCATCAAACAGTGATTTTTGATTGGCTTGCAACGCTTTATTTTGTACTAAGTTTGCACGTCGTATCTCGACTAAAGCACCTGAGAGATCATTTTGATTTAAGTAATTGAGTGCTTGGTAACAATGCAACATGCTTTGTTCGTAATAAGGTATGTCGTATCGAGTTGCATTATCGTTACTAACTATTGCAGTCACATTTTCAACGCCACGACTCAACTGGATTTTAGCTGCTTGTTCTGCTTGCTGAACTTGTCGGTATACCAAGGCAAAATCTTGTTTGCTTTCTTCGTGATTGCTGGCGAGAAACTCTAAACGGGCTTTTTCTAATAAACTTAAGCCGTAGCTGCCATTACTTTCACTACGCTCAGGTATTAATGATACGGCTTGCTCGAAGTTACCTCTTTGTTGGGCATTCTTTACCCCTTGCATTTGTTTATTGTAGTTATTGAATAAATCACCAAATGAAGTGCCAGCACAAGCGCTTAGCGTTAATGAAAGTAATATAACTGTTGAGATTTTGAAAGGATTATTAAGCATTTTAGTAGCTTATATTGTTACCAGTATATAGCAAGGTGAAGACTGTATAAAAAGTGTAATTTAATGGTGTGATAATTTACATATAAACCTGATCTGTGACAAGTCAGTCAGATTTTAAAAGCATACAATCTAACTTAGCTTAAATATTTTCTTGAAACAATTAGCAGTAAGCTTGTCATTATCAATAATGAGCAGAGTATTATATTGTGAGTAAAAACGACCAAATTCTGCTCTTAAGGGGCTCCTATTTTGAATAAGGATAGACTGAGGATGAATATAGCTGTGCGGTTATTGGCAGTAGCGAGTTTGTGCTTTTCAATAAACCAAGTACAAGCAAGAGAAATCATTGTAGAGATATATAAAAAACAATTTATTCCTAGTGAAGTAGTTATTGAAGTTGGTGATAGAGTGATTTGGAATAACATTGAAAAACGTCAATATCATAATGTTTGGTTTAAGAGATCAGGTGACAAAGAGCCTGATTACTTTTTTCCTGATGAAAGCTACCAGCGACAATTTGATAAGACGGGAAGTTTTGCTTATGAATGTGGCCCTCACCCGAAGATGAAAGGCACTATTATTGTTGTTGAAAAGAAGTAGTACCCTTAAAGTTATTATTGTTATTAAGCGGCTATAACCTTGTTGTATATAGGGTTATGGCCGTTTTTTTATGTGAAAAAGGTTGGAGAAATAACACCTCAGCTTGATATAGCGCAAAGTTATTTCTAATTATGTAACTATTTATTACAACCCCTTGAAAACTTGATTTCCATCAAGTCGAACGTATTACAACCTAGTTATTATCGTTTTGCTTTTAAAACTTACGCATGAACTATTTCATTAAGGAAACACCATGTCAGAGAGCTTTACTAAAGGCATGGCAAGGAATATTTATTACGGGGGAAGTGTATTCTTCTTCTTAATATTCTTAGCTTTGACTTTTCACACTGTAAAAGAGATGCCCAAAAGGGATAACCGACATAATATTACCGAAGCTGTAGAGCGCGGTAAGCATTTGTGGGAAAAAAACAACTGTGTTGGTTGTCACTCGTTAATTGGTGAAGGTGCATATTTTGCTCCGGAACTAGCTAACGTATATGATCGCCGTGGCGGTGGTAGCGAAGAGGGTTTTAAAGCCTTCATGAATGGCTGGATGAATGCTCAACCATTAAACATTCCAGGTCGTCGCCAAATGCCTAACTTTCACTTAAATGACCAAGAAATTGATGATTTAGCCGAGTTCCTTAAATGGACTTCAGAGCTAGATGACAATAATTGGCCACCAAACATAGAGGGTTAAGGCGTGGATACATTAAAATATCAATCACAAGCCGTAGCAAAACCTTACTTTATTTTCGCTATGATTTTATTCGTAGGCCAAATCTTATTCGGCCTTATAATGGGGTTGCAATATGTTGTTGGTGACTTTTTAGGTGGTATCATTCCATTTAATGTTGCCCGCATGGTGCATACTAACCTTCTTATTGTTTGGCTACTCTTTGGTTTTATGGGGGCTGCTTATTACTTGGTGCCCGAAGAGTCTGAAACTGAACTCTATAGTCCTAAGCTTGCTATTATTCTCTTTTGGATATTTGCAGCAGCAGGCGTATTAACTATCTTAGGTTACTTACTAGTACCTTACTCAACGCTAGCTGATATTACACTAAACCACTTATGGCCAACTATGGGTCGTGAATTCTTAGAGCAACCAACCATTACTAAAATTGGTATTGTTATTGTTTGTTTAGGTTTCTTATTTAACCTAGGTATGACTATCTTAAAAGGTCGTAAAACTGCCATTAACATGGTGATGATGACTGGTTTAATTGGTTTAGCCGTATTCTTCTTGTTCGCATTTTATAACCCAACTAATTTAGCCTTAGATAAATATTTCTGGTGGTTTGTTGTTCATTTATGGGTTGAAGGTGTATGGGAATTAATCATGGGCGCAATCTTGGCTTATGTATTAATCAAAGTTACTGGTGTTGACCGAGAAGTAATTGAAAAGTGGTTATATGTGATTATCGCTATGGCGCTTATCTCAGGTATCTTAGGTACTGGCCATCACTTCTACTGGTTAATGACGCCTGAATATTGGCAGTGGGTTGGTTCTATCTTCTCAGCACTTGAACCACTTCCTTTCTTCGCAATGGTACTATACGCATTTAATATGGTTAACCGTCGTCGTCGTGAACACCCTAACAAAGCTGCTACATTATGGGCATTAGGTACAGCGGTAATGGCATTCTTAGGTGCTGGTGTATGGGGCTTCTTACACACGTTATCTTTTGTTAACTACTATACGCATGGTTCACAAATTACTGCGGCTCACGGTCACATGGCTTTTTACGGCGCATATGCAATGATTGTTATGACAATCATCTCTTATGCAATGCCTAAGTTACGTGGTATTGGTGAAGCTAACTGTAATAAAGCACAAGTTATAGAAATGTGGGGCTTCTGGTTAATGACAGTCGCTATGGTATTTATCACATTATTCCTAACGGGTGCTGGTATTTTACAAGTATGGTTACAACGTTTACCTGAGTCTGGCCAAGCACTTAGCTTTATGGCTACTCAAGATAAGCTTGAAATCTTCTACTGGTTACGTGAAATTGCAGGTGTATTCTTCCTTATTGGTTTGATTGCCTATTTAACAAGCTTCTTTGTTACTGAGAAAAAAGCACAAGCATAATTGAAATTAAGTCTTTAATGACTTTCATTTAGAAAAGTAAAAGCCGCGATATTATCGCGGCTTTTTTTTACCTGTTTTTGTATGTGTTTATAATTGCTAATTTCCGATAAATAGCCTTTGGTACTCGAAGCATTGCGGTTACTTCTAATTACCTAGTTAGATTTCATCTCGTTTTACCTTCACTTTACCGAAAAAGGTTTTATCTGAGCTGGTGTAGCTGTTATTTTTAAATAATCGCACTTAAGATACATTTAACCTGATGAGGATTTACTTATCTCTACTTCAACCGTTCAAAAATTCCTAACTAAGCAAAAAGGTTTATTAGTACCTTTTATGGTGATGCTCAGTTTGTCATCAAGTCCAGCCTTTTCGGCTAATCAATCGGATTCGCAGTCAGTTAAGTACGAGCGTAAACTGGCTATTGATGAAAAAAATACTACTAAGCATAGTACTAAAGTAAAGGGTAAAAAATTCAAGTACACCGCGACTACGGGTACACAGCCGGTATGGGATGAAGAAGGGAATCCAACAGCGAGTTTGTTTTATACCTACTATCAACGTAGTGATGTGAAAGATAAAGCCAAACGACCACTGCTTATTTCATTTAATGGTGGACCAGGATCAGCGTCGGTTTGGATGCACGTTGCTTACACCGGTCCTAAAGTTTTAAATGTGGACAGTGAAGGTTATCCACTACAGCCATATGGCGTGAAAACAAATCCATATTCTATTTTAGATGTGGCAGATATTGTTTTTGTTAACCCGGTAAATACAGGCTATTCACGTGTATTGCCAGGTAAAGATGGCAAAATGCCAAGTAAAGAGCAGCAAAAGAAAATGTTCTTTGGTGTTAATGCCGATGTTAAATATTTAGCTGAATGGGTTAATACTTTTGTTAGTCGCAATAATCGCTGGCGCTCACCTAAATATCTTATTGGTGAAAGCTACGGTACTACCCGTGTTTCGGGTTTGGCTAAAGAGTTACAATCGCGTCAATGGATGTATGTAAATGGTGTGATTTTGGTATCTCCTACTGATATCGGTATTAAGCGCGATGGTCCAGTAAAAGCAGCAAACAGATTGCCATATTTTGCCGCTGCAGCTTGGTATCACAAAGTGTTAACTGCGGATCTACAACAAAAATCATTAACAGAGCTACTTTCTGAGGTTGAACAGTTTACGGTAAGTGAATATTTACCAGCGTTAGCAAAAGGTGGCTTTATTTCATCACAAGAGAAACAAGCGATAGCCGAGCAAGTGGCTAAATACTCGGGCTTATCTGTTGCTGCCGTGGTAAATAATAATTTAGATGTGAATAACGGTTTCTTCTGGAAAGCATTATTACGTGATAGAAAGCAAACGATTGGCCGTCTGGATTCTCGTTACTTAGGAATTGATAAAAAAGTTGCAGGCTCTCGTCCAGATTACAATGCAGAACTAAGCTCCTGGTTACATAGTTTTACTCCAGCTATTAATTATTACTTACGTGAAGAGTTAGCTTATAAAACCGACATTAAATATAATATGTTTGGCAATGTTCACCCATGGGATAGAACAGGTAATAATACGGGTGAAGGTTTACGTTCAGCTATGGCGCAAAATCCTTACTTACAAGTCATGATTCAGTCGGGTTACTTTGACGGTGCGACTAACTACTTTGATGCTAAGTACACCATGTGGCAATTAGATCCTAGCGGCATGATGAAAGAACGTTTGTCGTTTAAAGGTTATGAAAGTGGTCATATGATGTATTTACGTCATGAAGATTTACGTGATGCTAACCAAGATATTCGTGACTTTATTAAGACAAGCTTGCCGGCGAAAGGGCAGGCAGCTAAGTATTAACCCTATTTAATCTAATTTTTAGCATTATTAATAATTAGATTAAAAGTTAAACAAACTTAGTGCTATTAAAAGCTTACTCGATGATTCGGGTAAGCTTTTTTGTTGTCTAGGCTTTGCTTTAAAAGTGCAAGTTGAACTATTAGATTATATATTGATTTCTTTTTAGTCAAAATTTCTGTATAATGCGCGCAAAATTATAGCCCTATCGTTAATCAGCTAAAGTAGCGTTAAACGATCGTAACAG
>Ga0209396_1003518_pt1 | contig 15747 bp, 12 predicted proteins | sample GOMGulsemesocosm_6_FD_184638 | JGI IMG/M metagenome (GOLD analysis project Ga0209396, IMG submission 184638) | Methane-oxidizing microbial communities from mesocosms in the Gulf of Mexico - GOM8C Gulf of Mexico (SPAdes) (version 2) | ecosystem: Environmental > Aquatic > Marine > Cold seeps...
TTCCTGCCGGATTCAAGGCTAAATATTGCGGTGATTTTTGCGCATTAGACCTTCGGTCCACTTTAATCAATTCGAACTCAACATTTAACGCTTCAAGCATAAAATGAGGCGCCATGCTGGCGTTTAGAGGGTAATAATATAATTGATACAAAGTGACTCTCCGTTCGTTGTTAATATCTAGCTTAGGTTTCTAGCATAGAACATTTGAAATAAAACCAGTACTTGGTCTTTTTAGTTAGAGGTCTTCGTAGATAACGCTAATGCTTATGTTAACAAGCACAATGTGAGGAATGGAAATAATAAGTAGAATGATATATTTGATGCTTTGTCTCATCATTGAGATCTCTCTAACGCCGAAAAATTGGCGCCGTTCTTGTCGCATTTTTTATAAAACTTTGCCAGTTTGAGTTGTCCATGACTTTTTCTTGATTGGCTGACGGCGTTAAATATTAACAGTTTAGTTAACGCAATTATCTGCTTTATCATCATATATATCACTAGAGTCTAGGCAAGTATCAACGGCAATAAATTCTACAATCTCAAAGCCTGCATAAATAAACCCGCCCCACAAAGCCAGACCTATTACGGTGACAAGCACTCCGTCTGGATTAACATTTTTACAGAACAAGCGACAAAACAAATAGCCTGTACCTTGAATTACCATATCGCAAATAATTTCGATAAAGAATCGAGCGATCAACCTAAAAATGACTAAAACGCCATCGCCTACAATTTCAAGTGGCACAAAATGCTCCTAGCAACTTAACGCCCCCAACTAGCAGCGTGATGAGCAGTTATTTAGCTTTTATTTTTGAAAAATTCGACAGTAAAAGAGGTCGTATTTTAGTTACTTGCCATATGTTGAAATCTAACTCTAACGCTAACTCTTTCCGCAGCTAGGCACTCAATTAAAATAGTGCTATAACAGAAAAAATGACAAGGCTAGACTTAATCTCGTCAAATTGTTTCATTGTGCGAAAGCCCTTTTAAGCTTCGGTGTATATAGCGCCATCATCATTTGTGAAAAATGCTGGCGCATTTTTATCTCCCTTTGAAAACTAGATAATTCGCGGGATCGCATTTCAGGTGCCTGTTACAAGTTGAACTATGAGGACTCAATCAATTCTTTCGGTAAATCCTTTTTGAACGCCATTACCATTAGAAAAATAACTCCTAGTGGTGGTACAAAAGCTGACACGAATCCGATCGCTGCCATCATTTTTGGCGTTTGTGTTTTACGTTTACCGAAATAGTACCCTGCAAAGGTCAAAATCATCGCAAAAACAAATATAAATTGCCCCAACAGTGTCGCATTAATATTCACAAACAGTCCTCCTAGACTTGTAACAGCATTTTATATGGAATTCACGATAGTATCAGGGTGCCGCAGCCCACAACAAGATAGAGGGTAGTCAATATTATCCATAATTGCAATTGTATGGTAGCTCCACTGCCTACAGACATAAAAAAATCGCCTCGAGGCGATTGGTTTAATGTTCTTTGTTGTGATTGGATGCGGGAGCAACTTATTTTGAAACTAAGGGAAACTTACGACCTTCGCCAGTGTTATAAGAGCTGAGCCCGACGAGCTACCAGACTGCTGCATTTAATTAAATCACTTTTCTACAGACATAAAAAAATCGCCTCGAGGCGATTGGTTTAATGTTCTTTGTTGTGATTGGATGCGGGAGCAACTTATTTTGAAACTAAGGGAAACTTACGACCTTCGCCAGTGTTATAAGAGCTGAGCCCGACGAGCTACCAGACTGCTGCATTTAATTAATGCACTTTTCTACAGACATAAAAAAATCGCCTCGAGGCGATTGGTTTAATGTTCTTTGTTGTGATTGGATGCGGGAGCAAGATTTGAACTTACGACCTTCGGGTTATGAGCCCGACGAGCTACCAGACTGCTCCATCCCGCAATCACAATTTGCGCTAGCTGTAAGATTTGAACTTACGACCTTCGACTTTTTTATGAAAGAAAGTTGAGCCCGACTGGTTTCATCCAGACTGCTCCATCCCGCAATCACAATTTGCGCTAGCTGTAAGATTTGAACTTACGACCTTCGACTTTTTTTAGGTATAAAAAAATCGTCTTGAGACGATTGGTTTATTAACCTTTATTGTGATTGGATGCGGGAGCAAGATTTGAACTTACGACCTTCGGGTTATGAGCCCGACGAGCTACCAGACTGCTCCATCCCGCAATCACAATTTGCGCTAGCTGTAAGATTTGAACTTACGACCTTCGACTTTTTTTATGAAAGAAAGTTGAGCCCGACTGGTTTTATCCAGACTGCTCCATCCCGCAATCACAATTTGCGCTAGCTGTAAGATTTGAACTTACGACCTTCGACTTTTTTTATGAAAGAAAGTTGAGCCCGACTGGTTTTATCCAGACTGCTCCATCCCGCAATCACAAATATCTGAGGTTAATTTAAAGTGTTGGATGCGGGAGCAAGATTTGAACTTACGACCTTCGGGTTATGAGCCCGACGAGCTACCAGACTGCTCCATCCCGCAATCACTTTAACTTAACTGTCCGTTCTGCTTTATCTTGTTAGATACTGCGTCCCGTTCAGATGGCGCTATAATAGCGATATTATTTCTTAATGCAACTAATTATTCTAATTAATCCTTCATGTGTCGCAAAAACAAGCGTAATACCCTTTCTTGCCTTTTAACTAGCCGATTACGGGTATAAATGGAGCAATTGATTAATCGTAAACTCACCGCCTTGGCCATACTCTAGTATTAACATCTTTTTTATCGTGTCGCTTGCTTCCTTTAGCGCGCCATTACGGGTCATTAATCCATGCTTTATGAGTAATGATAGCTGTTGATCGCTATCAATCGTTTGCTTGGATTGATAAAAGAAGCCTAATCTTCGTTCATCGACCAGTTCCCCCAGCAGGCGGCGTAAAACATTTTCACGTTGTTGCGCTAGTAAAGGAGAGAGTTGAGCTTGGCTACTAACAATCATTGGGTTTGCCGCTAAATCAATGGTTGGATGGGCAGGGTGGCTAATATCTGTCGATTCAACACTGATACTCGCTGGGCGGATTTGATTGTTAACCGATAGATAAATAGTCGAGGTTAACGAGTTGCTTTGTTGTTGTACTTGGTATTGATAGTCGGAATAGATTGGCACTTCAACCGTCGGTGATAAATGCGCCAAATTATGCGCTAGCCCATTGGTTGTTTGTTGAAGTTGCGCGCGATGGTCTCGAACTTCTCGTAACGATGCTTGACGATCGATACGCTGATTGGTCGCTTTAGCTAGAGATGTATTAATAGATGATAGCTGCTGTTGTAACTTAGTCTTGTCGGCAGGGGACAAGCTGGTATTGGCGAGTCGGCGTTGCACACTATTAAGTTGAGTGTTTAAACTGCGTTCATTATTCGCCAGTTGCGTAACATATCTTGATAGTCGGTTTAATTCTTTTTGGCTATCACGCTGGCGATGTTGGTTTTGGTTAATCGCATGTTGTAGCTCCACTAACTCTGGATTAGCGATAATTTGGCTGCCACTAATATATTGAGTCTCTAATGTTTTACTCGACTGTTGGATTTCAAAGATTGGGTCTGATTGCGACATTTTTAACTGAGTCGCTCCTTGATTAACAAGATTAAGCCCTTCGGTGGCCTGGATTAATGCTGGCGCTATCGGTACACCTTTGTTGTTAATGGAGACATGCAGTAGCGTATTATTTCTTAGCTGCTTGTATAGCGCTTTGTATTGCTGGTTTGAATTTGGATCTCGGGTTATCTGAAAGGCTTTAGCGTACAGCACTAAGGCTTTTTCTAACTGCTGATTATCTTGTGCTATTTGAGCTTGTAGCGCTAAGTTCTGACCCCAACTAATGAGTTGAGCCTTGGCGTGGCGTAATTGTTGTTTGGTTTTCTCATTATCGGGTTGCTCTTTCGACGCTGCACGATACTTTGCGACAGCTCGCTCATATTGCTGTTGCATCATGAGTTCGTTACCGGAATTGACTAGGTTTTTGTGAGCGCAGCCGCTAACAATAAGTAGGCCGAACACTAAGGCGACTATTTTGAGGTGTTGTACTGATATTTGATTGGCCACTTGTCTGCCCTTATTTAATTATCTCAATAACTTATCATAGGCATCGAGAATGAATTTAAGCTGAGTGACTATATTACATAAAACTAACTGTCATAACGATATAATCTTTTGTTACATTTACCTCGACTTTAGTCGCGCATAACCTATGCCATTATGTTATAAAGTATCATTTTTCGATTAATACAAAAATAATAGGGTATAACTAATATGAACACATTTGTTCGTGGCCTATTGCTTAGTTTGTCTATCGTGGTATCACTACCATCGATGGCAGGTGGCAAGCCATTTGAAGATAAATTTCGTCAACTTGATGAACTACTGCCAACGCCAAATAGCTACCGCACGGCCTCAGGTGCGCCGGGCCATAAATATTGGCAACAACAAGCTGATTATCAGATTAAAGTAAAATTAGATGATGCTAAGCAAAAATTAACGGCGTCAGAAACGATTACTTACACTAATAACTCGCCTGATACACTGACTTACCTTTGGTTGCAGTTAGATCAAAATCGCTTTAGCCGTGATTCGTTAGATAAGACGACACGCACTAGTAACGTAAGAAATGGTGACAACCCTAAGACGACGTTTGGTTCAATGCGTAATCGCATTCAATCAACGAAGCACGATGGTGGTTATGAAATCACTAAAGTCGCTGATCGTCGTGGTAAAGGTATGAAATACATTATCAACAATACGATGATGCGTATCGATCTTGCTAAAGGATTAAAGCCTGGTAAGTCAATCGAATTTAGCATCGATTGGAACTACCAAGTGCGTGAACAAAAAGTCTTGGGTGGTCGCGCTGGTTTTGAGTACTTTAAAGAAGATGATAACTATCTTTATGAAATCGCTCAGTGGTTCCCACGTATGGCGGCTTACTATGACGTATATGGTTGGCAGAACAAGCAATTCTTAGGTAATGGTGAATTCGCCTTAGAGTTTGGTGATTATGATGTAAAAATTACCGTACCGGCGGATCATATTGTTGCAGCAACGGGTGAGCTGCAAAATGCTAAACGCGTTTTAACGTCGACTCAACGTAAGCGTCTTGCAAAAGCAAAGACGGCTGACAAGCCCGTGATCATCGTGACTCAAGAAGAAGCGACTGAAAACGAGAAAGAAAAATCGGCTAAGATGAAAACTTGGCACTTTAAAGCTGAGAATGTACGTGATTTCGCATGGGCATCTTCGCGTAAATTCATTTGGGATGCACAAGGTTATAGTGAAGGCGATATCGACACCATGGCGATGTCTTATTACCCGAAAGAAGGTAACCCACTGTGGGAGCGTTATTCGACTGAAGCAATTGTTCATACTATCGAACATTACAACAAGTACAGCTTGCAATACCCATACCCAGTGTCTATTTCAGTCAACGGTCCTGTTGGCGGGATGGAATATCCAATGATAACGTTTAACGGTCCACGTCCAACTAAAGACAAGAAGACTGGTGAATTAACTTATTCTAAGCGTACTAAGTATGGTTTGATTGGCGTGATAATTCATGAGGTTGGTCATAACTATTACCCGATGATCGTGAACTCTGATGAGCGTCAATGGACTTGGATGGATGAAGGGCTAAACACGTTCGTACAGTTCCTAGCGGAGCAAGCGTGGGAAGAAAAATACCCATCACGCCGTGGTCCTGCACGTAAAATTGTTGATTACATGAAAAGTTCTAATCAAGTGCCAATCATGACAAATAGTGAATCGATTCTACAGTTTGGTAATAACGCTTACGGTAAACCAGCAACAGCACTTAATATTTTGCGTGAAACGATTATGGGCCGTGAGTTATTTGACTTTGCTTTTAAAGAGTATGCCGAACGTTGGAAGTTTAAGCGTCCTACACCTGCTGATTTGTTCCGTACGTTAGAAGATGCTTCGGCGGTTGATCTTGATTGGTTTATTCGCGGTTGGTTCTACACCACTGATCATGTTGATATTTCACTTGATCAAGTTACAAAGCTTCACATTGGCAGCCAAAATCCAGAGCTTGAAAAAGCGTGGGATCGTGAGCAGTACAATCTTGAGCCACAAGATATTAGTGATATACGTAACAAAGGCATTGCACTACGTACGCAAGCCAAGCCTGAATTGTTAGATTTCTACAATGAACATGATGATTACACTGTTACCAATCATGATCGTAACAAATCAAATTCGGCGCTGAAAAAGCTAGAAGATTGGCAGCTTGAATTGCTTAAAGATGGTAGCAATCTTTACGTCGTTGATTTTAGTAACAAAGGTGGCTTGGTTATGCCAATCATCCTTGAAGTAAAATACACTGATGGCACCAGCGAAATCCAACGTATTTCAGCGCAAATTTGGCGCAAAAATACCGAGCATGTGTCTAAGTTAATTATCACTGACAAAGAAGTGAAAGAGATCGTGCTTGACCCATATTGGGAAACTGCTGATGTTGATGTTAATAATAACTACTGGCCTACACGTGTTGTTGAGTCTCGCTTAGAGCTTTACAAGCGCAAGAAGTCGGTTGATATGATGAAGCACTACAATAAGAAGTTAAAGACCGACGAAGATGAAGACGACAGTGCAGCGGCTAAAGTTGCTGACAAAAAAGCGTCTTAATCAATGATGATGCGATTAGTCTTTCTCGTTCTCACAAGTCTGTATTGGGTGGCTACTCCGGCTGCCGCTCATACATTCTTTGTTGGCAGTAGTGAAATTATCGCTAACGAGCACACCAAAAGTGTTGAAGTGATTCACCGTTTCACCAGTCACGATCTTGAGGCGTTGCTTTCAGATCGTCATCAGGTCCGTGTACTTGCCGATAGCGAAGAGTATTTAGCGCTCGTTGAGCAATACGTTGCCCGCAACTTTTCATTGGTCGATAAAGACGGTAATAAACTACCGGTGACCTTTGTTGGGGTGGAAGCGGGAATTAATGATACTTACATCTATCAAGAGGTGCTTGGCACCACAAAACTTGAGGGTGTAACGATTCACTATCGATTGATGACAGATTATTTTCCAAATCAGAAAAATCGGGTTAACTTTGAATCTAAGAAAATCAAAGGCAGTCTGTTATTTGATAACAATACCCATTCTGCGTTGATGAAATAATTATTTTAGCTTAATGCTCAAAAGCGGCGGCCAATTGGTCGCCGTTTTTTTATGTATCTCCGCTAACATTTTCTCCTTAAGCCCTAAGCCAGCTCACTGGGTCGACTTTGTAATAGTGATAGAGTAATTCATAGAGGGCGCTGTGTTTTTGTCGAAGTGCTTGCGGCTTTTCGAAGAATGTTTCGGTCAGCACCGCAAAGAATTCAGCTTCATTGGTTGCACCGTAACCATCAATAACCGCATTGCTGTGACTCGCTAAATCTTGCTTTAGTTGATGGAATTCTTGGCTAAAGACACTATTCCATTGTGCGTACATCTTTTTATCACTTAACTTAGGTGTGCCGGTTGCGCCGCCATTTTGCTGATCAAGCTGGTGTGCAAACTCATGTAAGATCACATTATGACCATCTTGGTCATCGGCTGAGCCCGCAAGACTATCTGACCACGACAATACAATGGTGCCCCAAGGCCAAGATTCGCCTAAGCGGGTTTGCGATGCTTGTGATACTACGCCGTGATTGTTTGTTGTTTGTGGGGCGCGATAAGCGCTCGGGTAAAGCACGATCGTTTTAACGTTAGTAAAGTAGTTGCTGTGCCGGTTTAATAATAGCAGACAGGCGTTAGCGGCGATCAGCAGTCGCATACTATCATTGACGTTAAGTCCATCTGCTCCTATAAATTTTTTCTCCGCCAAAAAGACTTGAGTATGACCATTAAGCTGTTGCCTAAGTGGTGGCGGCAGGCGGCGATACAATGGCATAGCATGATGTAATAATCGTTCTTGCTCAGAAGTCAGCGGGCGTTTCTGTAGTTGTAAGCGGCGCTTAGCAGCCATAAATGGTCTACCCCAAATGAGATATACCCAGCATGAGATGGCAAAAAGTGAAAGTATAATGAGGGTCAAAACGAACTCCAAATAATCAGTTGGTATTATAGAGTTGGGTACGGCTGTCTATAATTTCAACCCGATTGGGGTTTGCAACAGCAATGGCTATTTGAATACCTGTATCATTAAGTAATAAGTTAAATATACCTTCTGTTAGTTATCATATTATTTTGTATGCCTATCTTTTTGTTCGGTGCTGCTTTTTATATTGATGCAGTTGTAGCATATTGTGCTAAAGTGTAAATAATACTGCTTAAATAACGGTCAAGGGAAGTGATGAGTAAACTTATAATTATTTTTGTTAGTGTGATATTAGTTTCATGTGCAAGTGTAACCTCAGGACCTGTGGTGCAGGTAACTAATTTTACAGAGTCTACTCCGCATCAAAAATTATTTAGCTTAGTGGGAGTCGATGGTAGACAGTATCAAAACAAAGCAATTTCTGCAGGCTCACATATTTTCTATATTGAAGGATTTGAATCTGACCCGGAAGATAACAGCATGATTGCTTACTCGCAACATACGATGCGGGTAAGTTTAGAAGCTGGTAATAACTATTCAATAAAAGTGAAATCTGAAGAAGGGGTGCTTTTTGTTTGGGTTAATAATGACACCATGGGTAAGGAAGCATCAAGTATCTCGTCGGTGACACGGCAGAGTCGTGAAATTCTTAAAATAGATACGGATATCGAGCGAATAAATATACATGGAAAAACGCAGTCACCGTTTGAGAAAGGCAGTAAGGGGCGCTGTGGATTAAAAACAGTGGATAGTCAATTAAATCAAGGCTTCGAACATTCTATTACGGATAAAAAACTACCAGATAGATGGAATCAGGCTACTTGCGGATAGGATAAATTTTTATGTCTAAACTCTATATTTACTCTTTGATATTACTTACGTTAAGTGCTGGGATTTCTAGTAATGTAAAATCGTCCACACTCGAAAACCTTTGTGAAAGTGATTGTACAAATGAATTTAATTTCTTTCGGAAATATGCTGAGCAAGGTTCTTCGTTGGCTGAGTTCTCTCTTGCTATTATGTATTTTAGAGGCCAAGGTACTAATGTAAATGTTGTAACTGCAAAGCGCTATCTTTATAAAGCAGCTAAAGCAGGTGAGCCTGGCGCGCAATATCAATTGGGTTATTTTTTGATGCACGGTTTATACCTAGACAAGGACTTAGAGAGAGCACGTAAATGGTTTAAGCGTGCTGCTCGAAAGAAAGTTCTAGATTCAAGTGAGAAAATAGCAGAAATTGACACTCTACTGGATGCTAAAATGGAGACCGCGCAATCAATACTTCATGTTCATGAAACTGCTCAGCAACAGGTTGAAATAAACAATATAGAGCGCATCACCGTAACAATGCATGCTAACTACCGACAGATCCTTCGGGCAGCTAAAGCGCAAACCTGTAACGCTAATTGCGAACCATATTGGACCACAGTGTTAGCGCCAATGATCACGCTCACGTCTAGCTAATATTATGAGATAGCAACCTAAACGTTCTGCTTAAAAGCGGTGAGTAATATGTCACCAGTGTATTATGACATCACCTTAAGAATTGATCTTCTCCTATATTACGGGACTACGCTATAGTTGTAGGCGTAATTTTCCCATACCAAAAATTCGTATATTATTGTGAATAGCAATAACGGAGGGGAAAGTCAGAAAAGTTTGGTTTAATTAATTTCAATCATAGAGTGAGTCGATTGGTCTCTAATTTAAGTGGCATAGACTGTATTATTCTTTCGCTACTGCGAATTTTGAAAGGAGGAAAGTTCCCCCCCTCAGACTCTTTATATTAAATCCTTGAACTACGCGCGAACAGTCCAACGAGTCCTAGTGCGAAAATTGCAAACGTAGCAGGTTCTGGTATAGCACTTGGTGACGTAGCTCCTCCGACAGAAAAATCAGCATCGGATGAAATTGAAATAGTATAACGGCCAATAAGAGTATCTGCTGAATTGTTGCCATTAAAAGCTGCACGTGCCTCAGTCTCATTGAGGTTATAGTCACCAATAGCTAAGACGTAACTACCTGCACTTAAGGCGAGGGTCATAAAGCTATCGAGACTAGAAATTGAACCATCATTACCTAGGCCGCCGTCATCGTCAGCACCCATTAAAAGCCCATTGAGATCGTTTGCAAATAAATAAAGATAACTATCGAGTTTGTCATTATTATCGCCATTGCCAAAAAAATCAGTGTTTGATGTTTCAAACGCAAGCACATCAAAAACAAAGGTTCCGCTGCTTAAAATTTCGATAGTCCAAACATCAACTTCTGTACCATCGTCGATACTGCCGTCCGCTGTAATAAGACCAGCATTGGCTACGTTTAGTAGCGCGCTAGTTGACAATATTAGGCCTATCAATGCCATTTTTATAAAATTCATATTCATTTTACGTCCTGTTGTATTAGTATGATTAAAATAATCTGTAACAGGCTCTATATAGCAATAAGCGATCCTATAATTAAATTTGTATTTATATTATGAGGTTGCGTGTTGAATTGAGGTGGGTTTTTCCATGATTGTAAAGTAATGTGACAGTTGCTAAGCGTGACAAGGTAGTGAACCGAATAGTCTTAGCTTTGGCTATATTAACGATTAAACAATAAAAGGGCTTTCGCCCTTTTATTCTCACGCTTTAAAGTCTTACTGACTCAGGCAGTTAATCAATAACTCACTGATCTCGCTTCCAGCCTTTAAGGTTTTTTCACGGTCATTGCCGCCATCTTCATTAGTATTAAGGAATGGTGCTATTTCTACCATGTCGGCACCAGTGATCTTAAAATGTTTAGCGAGTTCACAAATAATTAGAAGTGCTTGCTCTGGATTCATACCATCGGGCTCAGGTGTGCCTGTCGCCGCGGCAAAGTGTGCGTCTAGTGCGTCGATATCAAAGCTAACGTAAAGCTCTTCAATGTCTTTAGCCTTTAGTTTAGCGATAGTCTCATCAACGACAGCTTGTGCGCCGCGCTCGTTTATTTCATGAGTCCAGAACTGGTTTACCCCAAAGCTGTTTTCCCAATGTCCACGGTCTTTACCGCTCGAGCGGATCCCGAACTGAAAAGCCATATCTGGCGATGGTAAATCATCAAGTACATGCGTAACCCACGAGCCAAAACAGATATCGATGCCTAAGCGCTCAACGAGTAAATCAGTATGCGCATCAAAATGGATGAGGGCTGCTTTTTTACCTTGGGCTTTTTTGGCTTGCAAGTAGCTTTTGACTAATGGGTAACTGACCGAATGATCGCCACCGATTGCAAACATTGTTTTTTCTGGATAAACGGTATAGAAATCATCACAAAAATCATGCGCTATCGACAATGCACTAACTGGCAATGAAGAGTTTTTGTCACCGTATAATGCCTTACGACAATTAGTGATAGTGGCGTCATTGAGATATTTGTCATGCAATAAATGTGGAATGACCCGAACGTCACCAACATCTAGAAAATCGACATCATAGTCGCCGGTGAGTAATGTTTGACGTAAAAAAAGTGGACCCCAGTTAGCGCCTCGTAAAATGCCGCCGCCAGTATCGCTACAAATTCCCAGCACGACAGGACGGTTATCGCTGTCAAGTTTCGCTGTTTGCGCCTGCCATGCTTGCTCAACATTTTCACTGCTGCCATAAAGGCTAGTGTGTAATGATTTTTTACGTTCTTTGGCGGTATTAACGGTAAAAACGCCGTTGCCAGGAGGACATAAATATTGATTGATTTTTGTGGCCAATGTTGAGCGAGTTGCCATGGTGACTCCGATGAATAGGGTATTTAGCGCTCAATCTAACGACTTGTGGAAGTGATTACAAGAGGAGGGGTGAATGATCAAAATACTGATATGCATGGCTATGCGAATGGTGACATAACTATGCATTAACAACTGGTGTTGGCACTTTGTAAAGGGGAAGCGGATGCATAAACATCCGCTTAGACTTTTTTAGCTTAAATTACGAATAAGCTCGTTGGGGGGCAATTGAGTCAGATCTTTACAAGCCCGAGTACCAATGGCGGCCACAAACACACTGCCAATCACTGTCGCGCCAAGCCACAAGGTTGGGTGTGGTTGCCATGTCATTTCAATGACAAAGGTTTGTAATAACCAGAGCGCTAACTCAGTGGTTAAGGCCGCGATAAAGCCGGCTAATGCGCCGCTGATCAAAAACTCAATCGCAATAGCGCGTTTGAGCAGTTTCTTACCAGCGCCTAAGGTGCGTAAGATGACTAAATCCTGATGACGCTGTTGATAGCTCGCTTGGATTTGAACAAGCAGTACTAATACACTAGCGCAGATAACCAGCGCCATAATGTAAGACAGTGCTAAAGAAACCTGCTCGATGATCTCTTTGAGCTTGCTAATTAAGCGGTCAATCTTGATCAGTGATATCGTTGGGTATTGACGCAACAATTCATTAAGCATCTCTTGCTTATCATTTGGTAGATAAAACGATGAGATATAAGTCGATGGTATATCACCTAAGCTGGCACGATTAAAGATTAGGAAAAAGTTAGGGCTCATCGAACGCCAATGAACACTACGTATGCTGGTTACTTTCGCGGTGACTTCTTCTGCGCCCACCAAGATAGTGAGCATATCGCCAATCTTTATATCGAGACGTTGAGCGACATCTTTCTCAATGGACACTTGATGTTCGGTTTCATCGATGCCCCACCATTGACCTTCTTCTAAAGGATTTTTATCTGGTAAAGTATCACGCCAAGTCAAGCTTAATTCACGACCAAAGCCACGGCGTCCACTGCGTTTATTGTCCTGCTCTTGGTTGCCTTCGCTATCATAACCACCGACTTCTTCATCGTTGATTTTTGACATGCGGCCACGAATAATGGGATATAAATCACTACTCTCAACATCATAACGTTGCATTAATTTCGTGATTGGCTCAACTTGATCTGGGGTAACATTACCCAAGAAATGGTTAGCGGTGCCATTAGGGATTTGAGCTTGCCATTCATCGACCAATTCATTGCGCAGCAGTAGAATTATCAACATCAACATAATGGCGGTTGCGATGCTCGCAATTTGCATGCTTGCAGCGGTCGCTCGTTGATAAAGCGAGGCAATGGCAAGTTTCCATGGACTGGCGGCACTAAATTTTTTGCCGCGAGATAGCCTAATTAACGCTAAGGCGAGTAAGCTCAGTAATGCCGCGATTAATGCCGCCACACATAAGGTGATAAGGCTCAGACGTAGGTCTTGGCTATAAATGAGGAGTAGCGAGAATATGGCGCCGCCAAAGACCAAGCCATTAAGCCATAACTTAAACGGTTGTGGGTTAATGTCTCGTTTGATGACTCGCATTACTGGCACTTTAAACAGTCGTAACATCGGGGTTAATGAAAACATCGCGGCGCAGATAACACCGGTACTAATGGCGATGGTAAAGGGCTTAAAGCCCAGTGATGGCATGTTCTCTGGCAGGCTTTGCGGTAGATAGATGTTGACTAATAAAAATGCACCTTCTTGTAATAAAAACCCGACAAATAAGCCCAGTAGCACACCAGCAAAGGTTAAGCTGGCGAGTTGAAAAGTAAATATTTTACGAATGATGCCATCGCTGGTCCCTAGTGTTTTAAGCAGGGCGACGGCGTCAAATTGTGCCTGTGCGTAACGCTGTGCGGTAACACTGATTGCGGTTGCCGCCAGAATAATCCCAAGTAAACTGGCTAACAGCAGAAATTGATTAGCGCGTTTAAGTGTATTGGCCAATGGTGACTTTTCGCTTTTGACATCTTGCCAATTTTGATTGGTGGAAAGTTGCGGTTTTATCGCTTGATAATAATCGCTAAGGTCCGATTCATCGCCGCTGTATAAATAATTATAAAATAGTCGACTACCAGGTCTTATTACTTTGGTCGCCGCGACATCATCACCGTTAATAAAAATAGTAGGGGATGAGTTGAATATCGAGAATGAAGCATCTGGCTCTTGAGTAATTATGCCATTGATCGTGAGTTGAGCGTCGCCAACTTCGAGTTTGTCACCGATACTCAAACCTAAACGGGTTAGTGCTTCGTTAACAACCCACACGGTGCCACGTGGTGGTGGCCCGAACCTAACCACTCCTTGACTATCAACTGGGGCGGTGGTGAGCGGTTGCAGGCTTATTTTCATCTCGCCACGTAACGGGTAAAGACCCGTGATCGCTTTAGTGTATGACAACAACATTTGTTCGTTGCCAAAAATCATCGAGTTGAAGCTTAAGTAACTTGCTTGTTTAAGATCAAACTTAGCCGCTTGAGCTAACAGCTGTGGTTCAACGGGATGTGCAGAGGACAACACTCTATCGGCGGCTAAAAAATTACTACTCTTTAACACGAGCGCTTGGTTCAAGCGTTCGCCAAAGCCACTTAATGAAAAAACAGAGGTCACGGCTAAGGCGATCGCTAATAAAAAAATGGTCAATTCACCACGCTTAAACTGCTGGCTCAATAATGCCCGCGCTGGTTTAAACCACATCGTGCAACTCCTGCGTATTACTTTCGGTGGTATCCATTTCTTCGCTGATGGTGCCATCACTCATGGTGATAACGCGCTGGCAGTTTTGTGCTAAGCGAGTGTCATGAGTCACTAATACTAATGTGGTGTGATGTTGTCGATTAAGCTCGAACAACAAACGCTCGATGCGGCGTCCGTTTTCACCATCTAAGTTTCCAGTGGGTTCATCGGCAAATAATATGGTCGGCTTGCAAATGAATGCACGTGCAATGGCCACTCGTTGTTGTTCGCCGCCAGACAGCTGATTGGGGTAATGATCGCCGCGGTGATCTAAGCCAACTTCTTTGAGTAATTCAATCGCGTGTTGCTCTGCATCTTCCATACCGGCTAATTGCGCGGGCAGCATAATGTTTTCGAGTGCTGTCAGCGCGGGAAGTAATAGAAAAGATTGAAAAATAAATCCTACTTTGTCCCGGCGCAGCTCAGTGCGTTGCTCTTCATTGAGTTGGTGCAGTGGCGAATTATCAAGCCAGATCTCGCCAGCGGTTGCGCAATCAAGACCAGCTAATAATCCTAACAGTGTTGATTTACCTGATCCTGAAGCGCCAACGATAGCGATTGACTGACCACGCTTGACATTTAATGAGATAGACTTGAGTATCTCTAACATCCCATTATTTACTTCAACTTGTTTGATAAGATTTTTTACAATGATGACATCGTCTGTTGTTAAAGCCGTTTCTGTGTTCGTTGCGTTCATTCGCCCATCCATACTGTTAATTGGTGCTTTTTGCGTCAGCGTTATGCCGGCAAATGCAACTAATGTATTGTTATTAGGTGATAGTCTCAGTGCCAGCTATGGAATGCAAGCCTCACAAGGTTGGGCGCACCTTGCCGAACAACAGTTACAGCAATCTCACCCCGGTTTTAAACTCCTTAACTTTAGCGCAAGCGGTGAAACAACCGGTGGCGGAAAAGCCCGATTGGCAAGGTTGCTAGACAATAATGCAGTTGATGTTTTGTGGATTGAATTAGGGGGCAATGATGGCCTCAGGGGCTATCCAGTCAATACAATTCGTAACAATTTAACCGATATGATAGCGCTGGCGAAAGCACGTGACATTGCCGTTATCCTAACCCAAGTAAAAATCCCGCCAAGTATGGGGCGCCGCTACACCACGATGTTTAGTGATTTGTACCCTAAATTGGCTAG
>Ga0209396_1003519_pt1 | contig 15743 bp, 19 predicted proteins | sample GOMGulsemesocosm_6_FD_184638 | JGI IMG/M metagenome (GOLD analysis project Ga0209396, IMG submission 184638) | Methane-oxidizing microbial communities from mesocosms in the Gulf of Mexico - GOM8C Gulf of Mexico (SPAdes) (version 2) | ecosystem: Environmental > Aquatic > Marine > Cold seeps...
AAGCCATAAATGATATCAAAAAATTCAACCCAACTATGATCATTGGCGGCCCTCCTTGCCAAGACTTTTCAATTTCAGGAAAGCGAAATGACAATGGTAAAAGGGCAAACTTAACGATCAAATATGCCGAAATAATTGAAGAAATACGGCCCGAATGGTTCGTAATGGAAAATGTTTACAACATAACGCGAAGCCCAGTACTACCTCAGGCCTTAAACATTTTCGCTCGCTGCGGCTACGGCCTGACCCAGCTAGTACTTGATGCCAGCTACCTAGGCGTTCCTCAAGCAAGAAAGCGTTTTTTTTTGGTTGGCCACCTCCATTCAAAGAATGACTTTTTACTACACGAGCTACAAAGCAACCATTCAAAGACCCCCATGACAGTGCACGACCACCTTGGAATCGATCTAGATACTGATTTTTATTACATGCACCCAAGAAGCTACAAAAGAAGAGCTGTTTTTTCTGTTCATGAACCGAGCGCAACAATCAGAGGAATCAACAGACCCATTCCTGAAAATTACGCCAAACACCCTGCAGATAAATCAGAAATAAACTCTAACGTTAGAGCCCTGACAACTAAAGAACGTAGCCTGATCCAGACTTTTCCAAAAAGCTTTGTATTCAACGGAAGCAAGACAGCAATGGAATTAGCTATAGGTAATGCTGTACCTGTGAAAATGGCGGAGCATATAGCTAATTCCATTAATAGATATATTAATGACCTCCCCTCTCCGCATCAGGAGATAACCACTATACATAACCATCTCTCTGATTTTCAGGAAAAAATTTACACCACCTAAAAATATCCCAAAACCAGCTATATTGAAGTATGTTAGCTTCCTGCTTACCAAGTAGACTCAAAAAATAGCTTCGGCGCTTATACGAGGGCAGAGGTTTATCTCAGACGGCAAAACCACATACCTTGAAAAACAAATAAAAGGCTTTCCTGACGTTTGGATTAAAGCTTGCCTGCCCGAGCAATCAAAAAGCTAATACATATTTACTCACTAGCAATCAATTCAAGCTGCTCTACATCAGAGGTAGAGTATTGTGTGGAACCACCCCCTCGGACATCTGCTTTAAGAGCTGCTTGCATATTCGCAGCAATCACACTCCATTTGTCCACGTGAATCATTTTTGGCCACATTGCTACAGGCCTCACCTCAAACACACGTTGCTCTAATGCCTCAAGGCGACGAAGAGTGGAGCTTGAAACTCTTACACGCATTAGTGAACCACCGGGGCCCATAACAGGTCTGCCATCGTACACGCTGCCTCAACCCTCTGGTCGTGACTAGGGCTAAGCTCCATAAGAACCAAGAGCTCATCCATTGAATTGTCCTTAATAGACTTACTACTTTTTCTGTTTGTTAATGTAATTCTAGCGCCCTGACTTCTGTAGAACGGAATCTTATTACGTAAATTGCCAAGGAGCTCTCTGGCCATCACCTCCATGCCATTGAGAGTTATGTCTAGCTCACCAATCTGCACTCGTGTGAATTCATTAACGCAAACCACGCTGCGATCCAAATAAGTGATATCTTTACCATCTCGATATAATGCTACCGACATCATTTTCCCTCCAAAGCTGCAAGACGCTGATCAACCGCGTCAATTTGCCTTACCCCTGCCAAGTCAGATATGGCTCCTATAATGCATCTTCCCGTATCTGGCGAGACCTCACCATCTGCTATTGCCTGCAATACTTGTTCAACCTGAGCTGATATTGACGCTTTAGAATCAAATTCAAAGCTCACATTTTCAGCTTGAGATTTGAGCACTGGAGCCACCCTAGAAAGTACGAGGGAAGCTGAATGTACATCCCCATTTAAAGCAGATTCAATAACTACGCGAACTACCTCTTCAGCATCATCCATCAACAGTTTTGTCACTTTCATACGCTGATCGACTAAGCCTTTTGGACGTCCCTTGGAGTTTCCTGAAACCCCTTTTTTCCAATTAGGATTACCACGTCTCTTCTGAGAGGCAGTATTCTCTGAACTTTCCATACCGCATATTCCCAAACATTTGATCTAAACAATTTATTAACAAATAACTAGCGACTTGTTACCTACCGCTTACAGCATAAAGAAAAACGAAAAACATCTACAAATAAACAATTAGTTACAAGCTTTGAACAAGGTATTCGTACTTAATTGTTCTAATAAAAAGTGACTGATAGTTATCGAAGAAGCGCGACACCACACAGTTTGAGAGAAACCCTGCAAGGTGGGTATGGTGGAAAGTGCGTAGCGTAGGGGACTGTACTCAGTTGTCGGAGTTTACCCATATTACGAGATTTTATTATGTGTATTAGTTACGACTTAATCCAACACGCATAAAAGCAAGGTTTTGATATAGCCTGTCAGTCCGCTCAGTGCCAATATAGTCCTTCCGTCCCATTCTCTAGCAAGGGGCGAAGTTAACTTGTCAGCACCATACAAAGGCTTGCGGTGGTACTGGTCAATCTGTCAGAATCTCTTGACTAGAAGTAGCTAGTTCACACTTAATTTCTGCAGCGACCATGGATAGGTTCGATCTCTTCTCCCGCTATCCACTCGTTGTCACCAATCTAAACTATTAAGCACAAGGAGTATGTGTGTCAGACCAATGTAATTGTGGTGAAGATTCCAAGGTAGGTGCTCTCATTATTCTGAGCTGTAAAACTTGCAAGAATCAGTTAGAAAAAATTGAGATTAGGAAACCTGTCAAAACTACAGTCATTGCCGCACTTTTAGCTTTCAGCGGCAGTCAGGCCCTATCATATGCAGCAACAGACAATCGATACCCTTTAGCTGTTGAGCATGAAGTGTTGGATGCTTGCGTAAGTTATTACGCTGAACCAGTTGCGAGAAGGGTTTATGGAAAAAGAACAGATGTCTGTTTGTGTGCACTGGAAGATACGATGAATCAGATTTCATACGTACGTTACAACATCGATGAGTCAGGGTTTCTAAATGCGTTCGAGGAGAATGCAAAAGCCTGCTCTAAGACTCTAAGAAAGTAACCTTAAGAGCAGGCGATATTAATTACTCACCTAAATAATCGTCGTTGTTTGGGTTATGAGCATCAGCCCAATCATCCATATCATGATCGTTATTTGGGTTGTTAATATCAGACCAGAGGTCTAGCTCTTCATCAGACATAACAATTACCTCTAATCTTTATTTAAGTTTCTAGCTACTAAAGATTGTGCTCTGGCCCCAAAAGACCCTTTTGGGGTTTTGCCGCCATTTTTTTTTGCTGTGGCAGATTGGATTCTTTGAGCTGCGGCTTTTGTCATAGGGGACTTTCTTTTAGACATAGTTTTCTCCTTAACATGGTTTTTAAGTTGCCCCCGCTGGAGCAACAAATACACAGTAAAGGATGGACCAGGGACAAATGGGGACAGAAACGGAGCTACTTCAAAGTGAGCTATTGGAGCTCTCAAAGTCTTTGGGCTGGTCAAACAACCAACTTGCAAAGAATCTTTTCCATGAGTTGTTTCCGGAGGAGGATGATCCTAAAGTGATTCAGAGGTTCTGTGAGGCCTTTAAAAAAGGGTTGCAGAGAAAATCCATAAAACCTGGGCGTCTTAGAACCTATATTGAAGAAGTATGCCGAGCCCCTTCCTTCCTCGAACAGAAAAGGGTATTGCCGATTAGTCCTAATCCTGAGAGTTTCTCCGAGCTAGGGAGGCGTAAGCTGAAACGTATTTCTAAATTGGTCAGCGATGCCGCTAAGGAAGAGCTTAATAGCGAAGACTTGGATGTATAATAGACCAAAGTTGCTAGCATGATAATCGTCCGCTTTGGGTCGAAAGCAGCCTCTTAGTTATCAATCTAGCCGGTACTCTAATCAGCTTCATACTACTGGTCGCTTAGTGCCAATAGCAGCCACTAACGCTTGCTCAGCTGTGAGCAAAGCGAATCCATTAAAGCCACTTGTTAGATTCACACTTGCCCTACCGCTACATCTTGAACTGCCCCCTCTAGGAAAAAGTGCGCGACTCCGATATTAGGTTTGGAGGGCTTACTTGATAGTGAAGTGACAATGGTCTGGAACATAATTTCACTTGAATTTAGAAAGTCTAAATACTCTGAAATCATTAAATTATCAAAGGAAGTCTCACTGGCCTCAATGAAAAGTATTAAAGGGCTAAACTCTGCCAAGGACTGCATTTTAGCAATCAGCAATTCGAAGATAACACTATCACTCTCCCCGTCTGATAGACTCTTAAAGCTTAGAGAAAAATTTCTATTTTTTAGAGTGCACTCAATGTTATTGATTTCATTTTCATCGTCTATGTGAGTGACTTTCTTTATCTTCGAATAGTCGCTAAAGCCAAGCTTTAAGAAAAGCTTCTTCAAGGTGTGAATATCAACCCCTAGCATTTTGCACAGTAACTCCGAGTCCTTCATAGAGTCGCGGTCTTCAATCTTGTACAGCTCATTGCTAAAAAAGAAGGACTTAAATGACAGCCCGCAAAAAGGGGTATCTACTCCATCTACAGAGATATGATATTCATCACCTACTATCGATACGCAGACCTCATGTCTTTCAGGAGTAAAGAGATCTACGGCATATCTTGTATCCCTTCTTCGGGAAGGAATCCAGCGCTCGGGACTACATTCTGAGCTTACCACTGACAACCACTCACAAACGGCTGTTTTTCCCGCCGCATTTTTACTACTTTCTAAAAGAGTGACTTTACCAAGCTCTATAACGGTATCTTCTTTGAAAACAGGACTCTCGATAACCTTTATTCTAGATATCCAACCAACGTTCCGGTGGATTCTACCTTGCCTACGTTTGATAGCCTCTTCATGAAGACGCTTCCAAGAGATTAACTGGTTTGCAGTGAAACCATCGCCCTTGTTGACGTCAATCAACCTAGCGTGTGTTTTACACAACCAAATCCCATTATTTACAGATTTCAGCTGTGCTTCCGTCAAGCCGCTTTGCCCTCTTGGTCCTTTTTTAGCAGCACTATATATATGAGCAGCTTCACCTACACTACTCGTCTGATCAAACCTATCACCTGGGCCTATAGTGACCATGTCACAGTCAGGATGACTGCACTGGTAACCTGCACGTCCAGATAATATTTTTTTTGTTGTTTCTGTAAATTCGATTCTCATAGTTACCTTGCGAATCTAACGCCCTGCGCACAGGCGAGAGAAACGTAGTGCAGCGAGTCCGGCACTACGCGTCTTTTGTGCGGTGTGATTGTGTCGCTGCTTGTTATGCCTTTTAGACAAGCAGATCACCATAGCCCCATATGACAGTTGCTATAGCTATCAATACAAATGCTACGACATTAAATGCTTGTGCTTGCCCCTTGAACTCGTGCTGTACTTGAGCGTAGGTATCGCCCACAAAACCAACTGGCTTAAATACGCCCAGCATTTGAAAGGCTCGCATTTCTGATAGAAGAGCAAACACAACCATTGCAGATCCACTTCGTTGAAACCAAATTGGAAAGGGTTGGCCCTCTGGGCGCAAGGCGTCAATACATGACAATAAAGGAGTGAGAATAGCTAGCACAGCAAATAGAATAAACAGCGTTCTCTCTTTCAACACTTTAGGTCTATAAATACATGGATTCATGATGCTTCCATTGCATAACGCCGCTATAACCGGCACAGCTTTGCTGCGTCCGGCGCCGTAGACGCGTAGTTAATAACCTTGTTAGGTCTTATAGTTTTGAGGCTAGTCGCTCTATATGCTCGTTGCACTTTTCAAATATAATTTCAACTTCACCCCAAAACTCTTCATCTAGGGTGATGGTTTGATGTCCGCCAGAATAGTATTTAAGCAGTACACCTTTTTTTGTGTCAAAGGTCATACTTCCGTGAGCAAAAGCATTTCTCCATGTCATTATTTTACGGAGAAATCCTTGGATTTTACTAGATTCTTTGCCTTTGAGAATCTCCGTTTCTTTAATGATTGTGCTAATGAGGTTTTTCTTAAAGCTAAATTGGAAGGATGACGATTGCAAAACCTCATTTACGAATATGTTTCTTCTATCTGTTGGAAAATTCGTTTTTCCAAAAAAGAAGTTAGCTATAATTTCTTCAAGCTTTTTCTCAAGGCACACTGTTGACCACATGACATGCATACCATTCTCTCTGGCAATACTGAGCTTTGAAATATCTTCTGGCTCTACTCCTCCCAGATATACCATGCCTTTTTCATCAGCTTCGTCCTTACCAGAAAGCGATATTGGCATAGAAATAGTATTAGTCGCAGGTAAAGAAATTTTCTTCATTGATTAGACCTAACGCCTGTGTAATTTGCGCATTGAGGCGCAGCGTAAATGCGTCAAATTGACCCACTTGTTCAATGTTTTCTCTGGCTATCGAAGCCTTCATAGACTGGTGATAGTTTTGCTATTAGAAATGCCTCAATTAAATTCAGCGTATCGACGCCAAGCTTACTTTGGATAATAAAATTGATTCTTTGTGTATGCTCTTTTAGCCACTCTTTACTGTTTGATACATCAGATTTAGATAGGCCGATTTCTTCGGGTTTATTTTCAAGCGATGCAGCTAGAGTGCTTGGCGCACTTCCTGCGCTATAATGCTGTGATGTATATCTGGCTTTGCTCTTAGGGCCAGCTTTGCCAACTTTTAACGCCTTGCCATTATAAAAAAAGGAATAAACGGCCATTTTACCTTCTGGTATCGATTTCGGTGGCTCATGAGGAACACCTAAATCTTCTATCTCAATATCACCGTCCTCGTACGGAACTCCGCTTAAGTGCAGAACCTTAACAAGATCATTTAAAATTTTAATTGAATCCACGATAGCTCCATTCGTGTGACATTGAACAGTGTGTTATATGGTCCATATCCGTCGCATAACACTTTTTATGTGAGTTTGTATCTTTGATTTTTCTTTAGTAATCAACCGCCTACCGTATCAGCTCCTTGTCAATTTTTCGGACAAGAAGCAATCCTGGCCCGTATATTCCCCTCCGGTTTTCTATATGCTACGTGCTTTTTCTTTTCCAATCAAAAAGCTAACAAACAAGGGCAGTGACACTTATGTGGTGATATACAGACCCCAATAAAACCACCTAGGCTTCTGAGTAGAGGTGCTGATGCCAACCACAGCTTTAGCACCGCGTAAATTAAGCTTTATGCAATTAAGCCGTACCTCCTTACCAGCATGTCGCCAGCAAAAGATATAGAAGGTATGGGTATACTTAATTTACTTAATTTACTTAAAAATAATATAAACACTTTAAAAAACAGCCACTTACCAACCACAGAAAGTTAAAGCTTAGCCTTATTAGAATAATTAGCAGCCTGTGCTGCAAGGCTGCACAGGCTGCTAATTGTGGCCATCGCGATATTGCTATTGGTTGCAGCTCGATCTTGGCCTACGCCGCTACCACGAGAGCTCACTCACTCGCTACACACTGTGGTAACTGGCTTTACATTCCGAATTCACAAAAACAGTGCCTTGCGGGAACTACGCGCCAAAAATAATTAGGTAGGTAGATTTAGAACCCAAAAACAACGACCATGAAAACTGAACTCCTCTACCGCTCTATCTTTGCGGACTTCAGCAATGGAGCCACACTCAATTAGATTTTTTATTGCTTGATCAAGTGCTGCTACTTGCCCAGCCTTATGCTTATCAAATGCAGCAACGCCAGTTATTCGCTTCTGTAAATAGAATTTAGGCACAATCCCTTTTTGTTGCATCGCAACAGGAACCTTGTAACTCTCGGGCGGTGGGGTACACAGATATTTTCCAATAATGCTAAGAAGCTTCATCGCTCTCGCATCATCACTTTGCCCCACATCCCCACTTTTCTTGCTCACAACGAAAGCAGATATGTCTCGTCGTATAGCAGAAATGGCCCACGCCGCATGTCCCAGATGAATTTTTGGTTCAAGTGGGTTATCCGCTACGGCCAGTAAAGAAGCAATTTTGTAGGCTTTCAATGCTGCACGGTTATACACTTGTCGCTCTGATTCATCGTCCGTGGCATTAATTTTGTCGCCACATTCAAGTTCAAAGTTATAGAGCTTTTCTTTTGCATCCGCATTGAGGTATCCGACTCGAATACGAGAATCCGGAGTCTGAGTAAGACCTTGATATGGCACGGCACGCATAATTATTTCTCGCCAGTGATTAAGTTCCTGTGGCAACAACCAGTATTGTCCCCCATTAGGGTTAGGCGCTGGTCTCTTTCCCTCATAAGTGATGACATTGAATCGAGACAGAAAACCGTCCTCCATCATGTCGGGAGTTAACGATTCCATAAATGTTCCGGGCGTTGTTTCCCCTAAAAATGAAAGTGAAGGCCATTGAACCTGAAGCAGATTTTTCTCCGAATCGCTATACCCTTTTCCATCTAAAGTATTTTTAGAATAGGCATTTGTTAGAACAGTTCGAAGCTCTTGCATTGGTGAGTTTCCAAGGCTTGCCATTGCCTTTAGTTTTCGCCCAAACTCACCTTGGAGAGCAAGAAATCCAGGAGAGGTAAGAAGCGCCTTGTGCAGCGCTGGGCCACTTGCGAAATCTATCGCTCTCACAAAATAGTTGGCCTCTGGAATTTCGGCAAGGTTGATCAGTTCGGGGATGCCTTCATGGATAGCATCCTTACCTTGGCCGCTTTGCGCAACAAGAATGATATATAGCCCAAGGTCTTTACCTGTCGGCGTTTCAAAAGCACGTCCACAAATCCCAGCAAGCATTCCCAACATAGCAGCAATAGCTACCTGCGAAGCAGGAAGATAGCTGGCTCGATAAATTGCCAGCGCCAAAACTCCGGCAAACCCTGGGGGTTTATTTTCGAGAGTATATTCATACGGAGGCTCAGCAAAAAATCTATTCATAAACTCTATGTCCTCCTCAGAACTTTGCTCTATTCTTTGTGGCGGGCCATATAGGGGAAGACTCTCCGCTATATGACGTGGCGCGTTTGTCAAAACTTCATACAAATTTCCTTTTTCCCCCTCGGGCAATATTCCTACGCTATGTTCGCTTGAATTCATTTTTTATCGCTCCTATTCGAGCACTGAACCACTCATGTGGCTACATCTGCCAACCAGCTCAGTGCTTTTCTTAAATTGGCTTACTGTGCAGTTACTCGACACGTCAGGACTGACGGCAAAGGGTTGGCGCATTTCGTAAAAACTCTAATTACCAATAATCTTTGAAATACTATGGGCTAATAAGATTGCAGGCCTTGATGGCTCGTACCTTCTCGGGTCTGCTGTTCTTGGTAATCGATAAGATCGGCTTCGGAATACCTAACGAGCTTCCCAAATTTTTTGAATCTGGGGCCCTTCTTTAGGTAACGCCATTGATTGAGGGTATTTACTGAAAGGTTGAGAAAAGTAGCAGCTTCGTGATTAGTTAAATTTTTCATAGCAGGTCTCTAGAGACGAGCCTGTGGTTTAGTTCACTCAGGCAATACGAACTTGCTGCATGCCACAAACAAAAAAAGGCAGTGCAGCGAATTAAAAGCACCCATGACAGATACTAGTAAATTCCACTTCACTGCCCATGCAGTATTTCTCGGTGCCAGTTCTAACTAATAAAGTCGAACTGGGAAGCGAATGTTGTTTGTGCCTTTAATTTATACGTGGTCACGCAATCATGCAACTGCTTTTTTATTTAATTAAATCAACCTATTGCGGTCGTTTCCCTATCGCAACACTTGTCACACTAAGCTTTCAGCGGCAATACATTTTCTCCCTCCATTACAGCTCTAGCCACCTCCCCTTGCCCCACTATCCAAGCTCCAATTTTATTCATAGCTGGCAATAGTACCGATGGATCAGGGTTATTTGCATAAGCCGCCCCGTGCACATCACTGGCAAGGTGATTAAGCAATTGTCTTCGCTGATCAGAATCAACACCGCAGAGCTGAGCAATATCTTCTGTGGTTCTTCTCATTGCGTGAGGGTGTAAGTGTGTGCCAGCAATATCTGATATCTTTTTGAACATTGCCCTAGGATCACTCAGGTATCCTTTCTGACCACGCATAGCTGGAAAAACATAATCATTTCCCTTCCTCCGAGCGAGATTACGCCGTATTAGCACCTCGTGCAGCGCTTCACTAATCGGTAGTGTTACAGGGTTGTGATTCTTCGTTTCTGCCAAATGGAAAGTAGGCAAATCTCCATCAAGAATCACACGGTCCCAAGACAATTTACATGCTTCACTAACACGCGTACCAGTAAGTAACATGAACGCAATGAGATCAGCACTGATACAGGTTGTGGGTATATGATTATCAGGGTTACTGTGCGCTGTAAGCATTAACCACACAGCACCTAGCTTATCTTTCGGTATGCGAGTCGCACGCGCCTTTTCGGGGTTCCACTGCACCAGCCCACCCTTCTTGAACATTTGAGATACAGGGTTAACTGGCAGAACGGGGTAAGCTCCATCGCTAGTGGCATTCTTCTCACGCGCCCAATTAAGCAAAGCTCTCAAATTTCGGAATGATTGATTAGTTTGAACGGGAGCCGTTTCAGATAACACACGGAATCTCTTGATACAGGCTTCTCTTGTAATTGTGGCTACGGGTAGGTCAGCCCAGTCAGAGAAAGTACTTTTCACGCAACGTTCAATATCAGCCTTACTGCTAGGGCGAAGTGGGCCATGTTTAGTGCGTTTGTGAGTAATGTAATCCTGCATCACTTCACGCAATGTTTCGCTGTGAGCTTTCTTTTTCTTCTTCTCAATTTGAGGGTCTTTCCCGTCATACATTTCGAGCAATTTTTCTTTCGCTCGCCGCCGAGCTTCATCACAAGTAAGTAGCTCAAATGGCCCTATAGTAAAACGGCGAGTTTTACCGTTTACCCGTCCTTGGGCCACATAACTCTTAGATCCCGCTGAGGTTATACGCACACCAAACCCGCGCGTTTCACCATCCCAATAAAACTCTTGGGTTTTGGCTGTTGGTATGGGCAATCCTTTTACTTTGGTGTTAGTAAGTTTCACTTGTGTGCATCCAAAACTATTGCTGCAAAAAAATAATGTAAGCAGTAGTGTAAGCAATGCAACGAGAAACAAGCAATAGCACAAAGTACTATATATAAATATAACTCGCTGATTTAAATAGACTTATATAATTACATGCAAGTAGATATAAACAGGAATAAGGCCAGCACAAATAACTCATAATCGGCAGGTCCCCAGTTCGAGTCTGGGAGGGCCCACCATTTTTCTTTGCGCAAACACACTCGAGCGCAAACCAAAGCACCACCACTCTAATTAGCCTCTTTTGAACACAGCTTTCGATAAAGCCTACAGGCTGCTTTGTGCCATAAGCGGGCATTGAACTAGTAGGCCAGTACTAAAAGAAGAACTATATAACGTGATCACATAAAGCCAAACTTATTCACGTTTGGGGAGTTGGTCGTTTACATCAACGATGCGCCGTCCATAGAAGAAATGAGCCGTGGATAAATAAGAGCCTGGCAACTTGTCATCGTTACACTTTCTAAACATCAGTTGAGAGACGAGCTTCCAGCCCATGGCATTAGTGTTATACAAAACATCGCCGCAATGCTTACAGAAAATGCGTTTCATCCTCTTGTGTGGATGTTGAAACTCGACAATCTCCTGTTTGCCTTTGGTGACTTCTACTTGGTCAGGCTCCCAGGCTAGTACGGAATGATAAGGGACTTGCAACAGCTCTCTGCAATCTTCGCAGTGACAATAGGCATGTATTTTTGGCTCCCCAGTCATTGTGACCTCGACTGAGTTGCAATCACAGTGCACCTGATGTTTATCAGTCATTTGTTACTCCTGTATAGCAAAAAGTCGCTTTTAACTCTGGATGTTTTGATGATGCGCATCCAGGTATTCATCGACGTTAACGGATAGGATTCGTTTAACGGTCAAGTAGACGTATACCAACATACCAAAGGTCATGCCGATTAGTGAATATTCAATACTTGGTAAAAACGAACTTGCTATCGTTATGCCTACGCAGATGAAAGTGTTCGAAACAATCCCTTTTCGCCAGGTCGGAAAGGCATACCAATAAGGAATTTGTTTCCCCAAATAAAAGAGCCCCAATCCAGTGATTGCTAGCAGACCAAAAGTTGGGCGGTCGAGATCACCAAGAATCGCGTGCCTGATCATATTCGCCAGAATCAGCAGCCCCATACACAGAAGAAGATGTGTAAAAATCAGTACGTTTCCTGTGGTCAATCGTTTTGCTCGCTCGAGCGTTGAAAAACTATCGAAATAGATCCACCAGATGGCACCAATCAAAAGGAACCCTGTAGTTGCAGATGTAATGTCGAATAAATTCCAGCTCTCATGATCCAGTGACCCAACCATAGCGATAACGGACTCACCAAGGATGATTATTGCCAATAAACCTATACGCTCTACTAAATGAGCTCTGTCAACTGGCCTTGAGTTCAGCTTATGACGTAATAATATTTGCCAACCAGCATCAATAACTATCCCCAAATAAAAAAGGAAATATTTAACGCTACCGTCAAAAAAAACTGAGCTTATGCTGACTATGGCGCCAACAGAAATAGCGGCACTTAAATCTTTGGCAAAAATGACCTCGCTCTCCTTGCTTCGGTGTATGGTCCAGTACAGATAGGCCAACATTAATCTCACGAAGCCATATAACAAGGCGAAGTATGCAAAGCTTTCCCCCAAACTATCCTCTGCAAAGGTAGAAAGGACAACCATGATCGCCATGATGCCCAAGCTAAATAAGCGATGCTCCCTGTTGTCCCTATCAAACCGGTTGGCATACAAGGTATGAGTCATCCATATCCACCAAACAGGGATAAATACCAGAGGGAAACGAATCAGTTGCTCTGCACCGATATGACCATCATGTGTATGAGCCAAGTCATGGGTGATAACACCAATAACGGCCACAAAGACGAGATCAAAGAAAAGCTCAAGCCATGTCGCGTGACGGTTTTCGGAACGATAGAGACTTTTAATCATATTTTCTCACCTAATGTGAAAGCTTTTAACGCATTGATGTAAGTGCTGATTTCTTGCGCCCCAGCCAGAATTTTTTTGTCGCCAAAAATGATGACCGGAACCCCCTGGAAACCGCGTGACAACCACCTTCGCTCAGTATCAATTATTTCCTCTTCATAGTCCGAATTTTGCAACACATCGTGCGCAGCTTCAGGACCGAGGCCGATACTTTTGACAGAATTCAGCAACACCTCTGTGCTGGAAATATCTTCTCTGTTTAAGAAGTAGGCACTAAAAATCGCCTCAGCCAGTTCTGTTTGTTTTCCTTGCTCTGCCCCCCAATGTAACAAAATGTGCGCTTTTCGAGTATTGAACATTTTCATTTCATCGAAGTAGTTGAATTTAAACCCCACTTCTTCGCCAAGCGCTGCCAACCGCTTTCTGGCTTCGATACTACCATTGAGTGTCGTGCCATATTTATTGGCCAGATGCTGACGCAGGTTTTCGCCTGACGCCGGCATATGGGGGGTTAACTCGAAAGGGTGCCATCGAATAACCACATCATTTTCGAGCCCAAGATCGTGAATTGCTGTCGATAGTCTCTTATAGCCAATCACACACCAGGGGCAAACGACGTCGGACAGAATATCAATAGGTATCTTTTGCTCTGCCATCGCAGTTAAGGCCTCTGTTCAACAATGATTGCGACAACCTCAGTCGTACCACTGTTAGTCACTTGATGAGACCATGCCTTGTGCCACATGACATGGCCGCCAGGGATTTCAGCCTCAATCAACTTACCGTTAGTTTCGGCAATGGTTAATTTACCTCCACGCTCAAAATAGACGGTCTCGTTTTGATGGCGGTGCATTACATCGGACTCACCAGGTTTCAAGACCATTTTGAGAACCAGCACGTGTTCATTATCAAGAAGCACTTGATAATGGTTGGGTGAAACAATATGCGCAGCTTGATGGTCGCCAGCCATAACACCTGATGACAGAAGAAAGATTGGGGCGATACAAAGCGCAATTTTGGTAAAAACTTTTTTCATGGGCATCCTCACTTAAGCTGTTGTGGCAGGGGGTAGCCCACCCCCTATTACTTGATTTCTCTTTGTTCCGGTTAGAAGGTACGAATGAGCTTCTGATTAACAAACTCCGTAATACCCAAGTGCCCCAACTCACGGCCATAACCGGATTTTTTGACCCCCCCCATAGGCATGCTGGCATATGTCCATGAGATATGGTTCACAAATGCCGTACCGGATTCAATCTGTTCAGCAACGCGAATGCCTCGCGCTTCATCGGTGGTGTAAACTGAACCGCCAAGCCCAAACTGATTGTCATTAGCTACTTCAATCGCTGAAGCCTCATCCGGTACAACAAATACACAGGCAACAGGTCCAAAAATCTCTTCATCAAAGGCAGGCGTACCCCGTTCAATGTTTGTGAGAATGGTTGGTTCAATAAAAGCACCGTCGCGTTTACCACCAATAAGCAACCTGGCACCACTCTCAACAGAGCGATTAATTTGATCTTCTACCTGCTTAGCTGCTTTTTCAGTGCACAGCGGACCATAGCCAGAGGTTTCATCAAGCGGATCACCTGGATTTAACGCCTTAAATCTTTTTGTCACGCGCTCAAGGAATTCTTCAGCGATAGACTCAACCAAAACAATACGTTTAGCCGCAATACAGATCTGACCACTGCACGATAGCTTGCCTTCTATAAAGCGCTCTACAGCCACATCCATGTCAGCATCTTCGAGAACGATAAAAGGATCAACGCCGCCAAGCTCCATAACCGTTTTCTTAACGTTACGGCCAGCTTGCTCAGCAACCTTTGCACCACCAACATTACTACCTGTAAAGGAAATGCCCTGCACCCGGTCATCATCAATTACAACGCCGGCACCACGGGAAGAAATAACGAGGTTGGTATATACACCTTCAGGCGTACCGGCATCCTTCATGAGTTGTTCAAGTGCCTTGGCGCACTGCGGAACATTAGAGGCATGTTTAGTCATTACGACGTTCCCGGCAATTAAGTTCGGTGCCGCACAGCGCGTTGGTTGATAGAACGGGAAGTTCCAAGGCTGGATACCGTACACAATGCCCACAGGTTGATTGATCATTGTGCCTTCACCATCTCTGGTGGAGAGTTTTTTAGGAGCCAACAGCTTTTCACCTTCATCGGCATAGAAATCGAAGATTTGTGCACAGAGCTCGATTTCGCCTCGCCCATCGACAAGTTTTTTACCCATTTCCTGAGCCATCAAGCGTGCCAGTTCTTCTTTACGCTCATGGAACAATTCTGCAGCACGTCGCAATACCGCAGCACGTTCAGAAAAACTTCTGTTCTTCCAGGATTTATATGCTTCGTCGGCTTTCCCTATCGCTGCATTAATTTCCTCGGCAGTCATTTCTTCGTAACTAACCAATAATTCATTATTGAACGGGTTAATAGATTGTAATGCCATGTTCTGTCTTCCTTTTCTATTGTTAAAGCGGCTTTGTTCGGGTTAGAAGTTCTCATCAAGATGAGTCATGAAACGTTCGAAATCACGCCCAACATCCGCATTTTTCATCACGTCATAGCAAGCAAAGGTGGGCAGTGACTCCATGCCGAAAAATCTGAAGTTCATGTGCATTGGGAACCAAAGGTCATCGACACTCTTGCCTTGAAACAAGTACTCATTTTCGTCATTGAATGATTCTTCAGGCGCATTGAATGTCAGCGATAGCATGTATTTTTTGCCCGTCAGTGTGCCGCCTGCACCGTAATTCTTTTTAGGCGTATCATGATGTCGACCATCGCCAT
>Ga0209396_1003526_pt1 | contig 15725 bp, 11 predicted proteins | sample GOMGulsemesocosm_6_FD_184638 | JGI IMG/M metagenome (GOLD analysis project Ga0209396, IMG submission 184638) | Methane-oxidizing microbial communities from mesocosms in the Gulf of Mexico - GOM8C Gulf of Mexico (SPAdes) (version 2) | ecosystem: Environmental > Aquatic > Marine > Cold seeps...
CTAGCGCGTTACTGGCCATCATGGCCATCAGTATCTTGCTCTCTACCCTGCTATCAAAAAAACTGCATCTATCTGTGTCTGAATTACACGCATTAACGGTGGAAAAAGAAAACGGCCTGACCAAAATATCCCATCACAAAAATGAAGTTGATTTGCTCGATGACGTTATTGCCCAGGTTAAAATCAACCACAACACCTTAATTTTTTCACAAGATGCCTTAAAACGTTATCAAAAAGATCTGGAGAGTATTATTCAGGATCGCACCCGGGAATTACAAAAAAGTAACCAGCAGTTGGAGGATTACAGTCAGGAGCTAAGAAAGTCAAAAGTTCGTGCCGAACAACGCACTCAACAAATCGCACAAAAAAATATCGAGATAGAAAATGCCTTCAGCCAACTACAAAAGGCGCAAACCGTGTTGGTGGAGTTTGAAAAAAATGCGGCCCTGGGCAGGTTGGTTGCCGGGGTGGCCCATGAGGTAAATACTCCCATTGGCATCACCGTCACCGCCGCCAGCTACCTGGAAGAACTCACCGGCAACATCCAGACTATTTTTGATAGCAAACGACTCACCCTCAGTGAGATGAAAGAGTATTTGGCCGGCACCAACGAAGCCATACAAATCATACTCACCAATACCCAACGAGCCGCCACCATCATTGGTAATTTTAAACAGATTGCAGCCGACCAAACGTCATTTGATTACCATGAAATTAACCTTAAAGAGTACCTTGACCGCATCATGCAAAGTTTAACCCCTGAATTTAAACGGCGCCCCATAACGGTGAACAATTTGTGTGATGACAACATAAACGTGTTTACCCTGCCCGGGGCTTTGGCACAGGTGCTCACCAACCTAATAATGAACTCTTTAATACATGGCTTTGAGGCTGACCAGGTTGGCACCATTAACATTCGCGCACGCAAGCAAGATGAACGGGTATTAATCACCTACCAGGACAATGGCAAGGGAGTGTCCGCAGAAAACCTGGTAAAGATGTATGAACCCTTTTACACCACCAACCGTCACGACGGCGGCACAGGTTTAGGCATGCACATAGTATATAACCTAGTGACTAATGCTCTGCAAGGGCACATACACAGCAGCAGTTTGCCGGGTGAGGGCATATTGTTTGAGCTGGACCTTCCCATCACCTTTGATTCAGATTCTAATCCTGCCCATAGACAGTCATTAACGTAAGCGTATTTTTCTGTTACCTACTATTTTCTGCCTACAAGGTTCTTTGGCCACCCCTGCCTGCTATTGGTCCGCATTCGCTCTAGGAGCCGCTTCTGCAAGTCGTAATAATGGTTTCACCATAACAACAAAACCAAAAGGGTGCCCCATGAGCAAAACAAGTCCTGAAAAAATTGCTGAATATAAAGCCATGTGTACCGAACATGTGCTGGATGTAAAACACGACAAAACTCGTGCCTTCCTGCACCGCGCCTTCGAAGAAGGGTATTCCATGATGGCCGAAAATTTTCTTACTCATCATGGTTTTTTTCAGGCCCCCCACACCAAAACTCTAACCGATGTGGACATTGCCATCCTAGGTGTCCCCATGGATCAGGGCGCACCCCACCGAGGCGGCACCCGTCACGGCCCAGAGTCCGCCCGTAAATGGTCTCATATCCATGGCCCGGTTAATCACCAACGTATCATTCCGTTTGAAACCTGCAATGTTATCGATTGGGGCGACATGGAATTCAATAGTTATTCAGCTAAAGAACGTTGTGATGAAATTTACGAGGCTTTTAAAGCCTTTAAAGCTCATAACATTGTGCCATTAACCTGTGGGGGTGAGCACACTATGAGCCACCCCATTATGAAAGCGTTAAGCGGCAACCAGTCCCTGGGATTAATTCACCTGGATGCCCATGCCGACACTGGCGCCACCCCCATCGGCGGCGATGACTGCAACGACGTATCCATTTTTCGCAAAGCTGTGTTGGATGGCACCCTAGATCCAAAGCGTACCGTACAAATTGGCATTCGCGGCCGCGCTTCTATTATGTGGGACTTCTCGCGCGACACCGGCATGCGCATATTCTCTGCCGACGAAGTTCACGACCGGGGTGTTGAAGCCGTCATGGACGAAGCCTTACAAATTGTGGGTGCCGGGCCTGCCTACCTTTCGGTGGACACAGATGCTATCGATTCCACTTACATGCCGGGTACCACCCTGCCTGAGCCCTTTGGTTTAACCGGCCTGCAAACTCGTAATATTATTAGGCGTTTAAAAGACGTGGATTTGGTTGGAGCCGATATTGCCGAGCTTTGCCCAGCCCATGATGCCAATGGTATTTCAGCTAACCTAGTGGCTGGCCTATTGTTTGAGATGCTGTGTTTGCTGTCAGAAGCCAGAACTCGCCGTACCGGAAAGACCCGTAAAACTCACTGGAAAAAACCCTAACCTGCTGCCCCTAAACTAACCATCAACCCTCTTTGACATTAAAAAATGCACAGAGGGTTGATACAGCACTCTGTACTCTACTCATCCTACAGACCGTAAACTCCCCAGCCGTTTTCTGCCCCCCACAATACACTCATATGTTTATTGCTTTAAAACCACCTATCACAATGACTTTTAGCGTGCCGTTTTATCAATGACAGCGAGCACTTCAGTGCGTCTGAATTTGGCAATTTTTAGTCCGCGAATGTCAATAACTCCCAGACTCTGCACTCTAGACTTAGTGACACCAGTTACAAAATTCCATAGATAGCACAGGTTCAAACCTGACATGCCATCTGTACCTATTCACCATTCAGAATATTAAAGCAGCACCCGATCAAAGTTACACGGATGTAACTATTTAAGGCAGGTAATAGTCATTTACCTAAAGTGTCTTAATCACTTCACTCTTGGGTTTACCCACGAGCATTAAAATAAAAACAGGAAGATACTTATGTTTTCTAAGAAATACCTCGCCTCGAAAGGCCGAAAAAAATACTTGGCGGCCGTCATCCCGCTCATAATGGCGGCCCAAGCTCAGGGTTTGGAATTTTATTCAGGCGGCTTTGAAGCCAAATTAGACACTCAGCTTTCCATGGGCTCAAGTTGGCGTGTGGAGTCGGCCAAAGAAGGGGTATTGGTTGACCCTAACGGCAATGACGGCAACAAAAATTACCAAAAAAATGATGCCTTCTCTAAGGTGTTTAAAGGCAGTAATGATTTACAACTAAGTTACGAAAACTACGGTGCGTTTGTACGCGCAAAATACTGGTACGACGCCGCTCTGGAAAACGACAACAGCCTGGATGATTCAAACAATCATGCTCTGGCCAAGTATTCTGGTGCAGAAGTATTTGATGCCTTTGTTTACGGCGAATTTGAAGTCTTAGACATGCCCATCGATGTGCGTTTAGGCAAACAAGTGGTGAGCTGGGGGGAGAGTACGTTTATTTTAGGCAGTATCAACCAGGTAAACTCCTACGATGTGAGTGCCTTCAACCGCCCCGGCGCCAAAATTAAAGAAGCCGTAATTCCGGTGAACATGTTGTTTGCCAACGTGGGCCTCACCGAAAATCTAAGCGTGGAAGCCTTTTATCAATTGGAATACCGCGAAACCGTTTTAGATGGTTGCGGTACCTTTTTCAGCAGCAACGACTACGCCGCCGAGGGCTGTAACCCTGTGGTAGTGGATGAAGAGTTTGCCCTATTCATCAATCAAGATGATGATTTTGTACGTCGTCCAGATTCCGATGGCCAGTTTGGTTTGGCTGCCCGCTTTGTATCCGAAGCTTTGGATACCGAATTTGGTTTATACGCCATGAACATTCACAGCCGCACCCCTACCATAGGTGGCCGTCAAGGGCAGGTAGATGAACAAGGCTTCCTCGATGCGGTGGTATTAGGGGGCGCACTTTCAAGTGATCCTACTCAGGCATTTTATGAGCAATTGGCCATAGATGCCGCTGCTCTATCCGGTGATGCGGTGACCGAAGCTTATGTTTACCAGGCGGCCCTTAACTCCGATTCCCAAAGTTTTTACATCGAATACCCGGAAGATACCCAAATCTACGGCTTGAGTTTTGCCACCAATCTATTGGGGGTGGCCTTGTCGGGTGAAGTGAGCCACCAGGTGGATGTGCCCATGAGTTACAACGCGTTTCAAATCACTGGCGCGTTGGTGGTGGGGGAATTTGAAAGCGCCCTTGAAAACACCTTTGGTAGCGACCCGGTAACCGGTGCGCCGGTAAGTGATGACTATTACAAAACCATTTCCTCCAGTGACGACGGCCAGGATTTACCCGGTTTCGACTTGTATGACGTGACCCAAGTACAGGTTACCGCCATTCAATTAATTGACCAGGTATTAGGGGCCAGCAGCATCGCCTTAATTGGTGAAGCCGGTTTCACTCATTTCAATGATTTTGATGAAGACGGCGTCACTAAATATGAAGGGTCTGCGCTGTCTATTAGTAATACCGCCACCCAGGACTCCTGGGGCTACCGGGCTTTGTTTATCGCCGAATACACAGACGTCTTTGCCGGCATCACACTCACACCAGAATTGTACTGGAGCCACGATGTAAGCGGTGTGTCTGGCCTAGGTGGCAGTGCCTTTAAAGAAGGCAACAAACGCTTGGGGTTAACCATCAATGCCGACTACCTCAACACCTACAACGCATCCATCTCTTACACCCAGATTTCCGGTGAAGATGACGACCTGCTAAGCGACCGAGATTTCGCATCGGTTTCGTTAGGCATGCAGTTTTAAAAAGTTTTAAATCATTCAGCCAACCTACGGGTTGGCAATTACTTAAAGGGTAATTTGTTATGAAAGTAATTACGTTTGCCTCATCCCTGCTGGCTTTATCTTTATCAGCAGGCACGGCAGTAGCAAAAGTTAGCACACAAGAAGCCAAACAACTGGGCTCAAGGTTAACCGCGGTGGGAGCACAACAAGCCGCCAATGCATCCGGCTCTATTCCGGCCTACACAGGGGGGCTGGCGCAAGACATTAATGGCAACCCATATTCGGACATCTATGCATCCGAGAAACCACTGTTTGTGATCACTCACAACAACCTGGCCCAGTACAAAAATAATTTAACACCGGGGCAGCTAGCCATGTTTGCCAAGTACCCAGATACTTACAAGATGCCAATTTACCCGACGCACCGAACCGTAAAGTTCCCCGCGAGCATCCAACAAAAAGCCAAAAAAAATGCCACTACCGCGGTGTTATTAAACGATGGCAATGCCTTGGGTCAGTACGATGAGACCTTTCCGTTTGCGATTCCAAAAAGTGGTGTGGAAGTAATCTGGAATCACTCTTCGCGTTTTCGTGGTGGCAGTTCGCAATTAAACTCGGCGGTTTTACCGGTGGAGCGTAATGGTACTTTTATGCCCATTAAAATTCGCGCCAACTTTACCCCACCTCAATATTTGCTAGATGGCTACAACGCAAAAAAAGACAACAACATCATGTTTTATTACACCTCTGAAACCAAATCACCGGCCCGTTTAACCGGTAACATTTTGTTGGTGCATGAAACCATAGACCAGGTTGAAGAACCAAGAAAAGCCTGGGTATACAATGCCGGCCAACGTCGTGTGCGTCGCGCCCCGCAAGTGGCTTACGATGCACCCGATACTGGCAGCATGCGCACCACAGATCAGGTGGACATGTTTAATGGCGCACCGGATCGTTACAACTGGAAACTGGTGGGGAAAAAAGAAATCTATATCCCATATAACTCGTACAAGATGATGGATCAAGATGCCAAGTACTCCGACATGATAGGCCCGGGTCATATTAACCAGGACTACACCCGTTATGAGTTACACCGTGTATGGCACGTAGAAGCCACTCTTAAAGAAGGCTCGCGTCACGTTTACGCCAAACGAGATATTTATGTGGATGAAGATTCCTGGCAGATTGCCGTGGCCGATCACTACGATGGCCGTGGCCAATTATGGCGCGTTGCCGAAGGTCACTCCATGCAGTTTGTAAACGTGGACGCCCCTTGGTATGTGGCCCTAACCAACTATGATTTGCAGTCTGGTCGTTACATGGCCGAGCTGAATAACGAAGAGCGTGATGCCTTCAAGTTTGGATCATTTAAGAAACGTAAGGAGTTTACCACCTCGGCCATTCGCCGCAGCGGCAAGCGCTAGAGTATTTACCGGGTCGCCTGCGGCCCGGTCTTTTTCCCCTCGCAGATATCACTGCTGCCTAAGAATATGAACTTGCAAGTTGGCAGGTTTAAAAAAAATAAGTCACAGGAAGTCTTTCTTTAACCATTCCGGTAATTCAAAGGGCTCACTCCACACAAACGCTTAAACGCCCGCACAAACGAACTGGATTCAGAATAGCCAAGCTGCAACGCAATATCCGTCACGCTGGCATCTGTTTTGGTTAAAGCATCCTTGGCCAGGTTCAGCACAATTTCTTCTCTTAAAGACTGATACGTTAAATCATGTTTTTTTAGTCGGCGGTGCAACGTACGGCTGGTGATATTTAACTGCTGTGACAAAACTTCAATATTATACGATTCATCCCCCAGGCGAGTGGCAATAAGCAATCGCACCTGGTTAACAAAATCCTGTTTGTCGTCCATTTCGCTAAGAATTTTATCCGCCTGTTGAAAGAGTAATTCCAATAGTTGCGGGTTACTGTTGCTAATAGGAGTAGCAAGCCAACTCTGTGCAAACACCACACTGTTATGCACCTGATTAAATTGTGCCGTCACGCCCAGTACACTGTCGTATTCACTAATGGAACCGGTCATTTCGTGAGAAAAATTAACCGAAACCGGTTGCCACTCGTCTCCCAACATAGCACGCAAACACACCACCACAGAGCCCATGGCAAATTCCACATCCTGCTGTACATTTTTGTCGTGGGGGTGAAGTACCTGATAACGCACTTCTATGAGGTCATCATGTTTACTGTAATTATAAAACATCTTGGTCATGAAAATTTTCTGGTAACGTTCTATGGCCATAAACATATCGTTCACGGTAGCCGAGTACTGACTTAAAAAACCATATAAACCAAAATCGCTCAGACTAATTTTCGTGGCAATTTTTAAACCCAAGTGGGGTTCTTGTAGAGTGGTCATTCCCCAGCTAATCAGTTTCAAATAATCTTCCATGGGTAACGGATTGCGACTCCCCTTGATGTGGGCGTCCAGATGATGCATAAGCGATTCTTCAGGCAACCCTAACGAGGTTAAACCTTTATACAACCACTCAACTTGCATGCCCTGTTCTTCCATACATCACTCACATCTAATTACAGAACGTTAGTGGAACTATTATACGTCTGTTGATGATAATTTATTGTCCTTATATGTCAATGAATGAGCCCTTCACCCCACTAAACTGCTTGCATGCTATAACAGACAAAATGCCATCATAAAAATAATGTTATTAAATTACTTTTTTATATTCATTTATTAAAGGCCACGATCTAGCCTGCAAAATTCTTCAACTGCTCGCTAACCACTCACCGCTATACTGAAACCAACACAATGATGGTTGATCGGGTCATCACGATTACCCTTTTGGGCGGTAGAGATAAGGCAACCTCTTTCTTTGTAAATTTGTTTATGTTGCAAGAGTTAAATAAAAAGACAGGAGATAGACATGACGTTATTGAATAACAAAGTGGTCATAGTAACTGGAGCCTCTTCAGGAATTGGCCAGGCAGCGGCCATCACATTTTCCAAAGAAGGCGCCAAAGTTTGCCTGGCCGACATCAACCAGCAAGGCCTGGACAGTACGGCCGCCCTCATTAAAGAGTTGGGCGGCGAAGTAATCAGCGTACTCACCAACGTGGCCGATCCACTGGCCTGTCAAAACATGGTGGATCAAACCGTCGCGGCATTTGGTGGTTTACATATTATTTTTAACAATGCAGGCATTGCCGGGGTAGATGCCGCCGTAGGTGACCAAAGCATCGACAACTGGCAGCGTGTCATTGATATTAATCTTAACGGGGTTTTTTATTGCACTAAATCTGCCCTGCCCCAATTAGCGAAGGCCGGGGGCGGGGTGATTATTAATACCGCCTCCATTTACGGATTAATGGGCGCCCGTGCCCTGTCCCCCTATGTGGCCGCCAAACACGCCATCATAGGTTTAACCAAAACCACCGCTCTGGAATACGCCAGCCAAAATATTCGCTGCGTGGCCATATGCCCAGGGTATGTGGTTACCGAAATGACCGAGAGTGCCATGTCGGAAGATGAGAAACAGCAATTTAGTGACCTGATTCCCCAAGGCCGTGGCGCCACCCCGCAAGAGATTGCGAACTTTGTGGTGTGGGCGGCCTCGGATAAGGCCTCGTACATGAATGGCTCGTTTCATGTTTTAGACGGTGGTCTGTTATCGGGTTAACAATCGGTACTGGTCCGAAATAGACGTCAAAGCGGTCCCATATGGATCTGGGTTGCCGCCACCACAGGCGTATATTAAAACTAACAGAAAACAGCTTTAAGCTGAGTCCGTTAACCACCCGATTCACTGCCGACTCGTTACTGCTGTTTTCATTCATCTCTAATCCCGCCCCGGGGTCATGTAATGAGGATGTGTAATGACTGATACTAAAAAAAGCCTGCAAGACACTATGGTGCATGGCGATATGACCAAAAAATTTCTGGGTTACGAGCCTGAACATACCAGCGTGCTGGAGATGCTAACGCCATTTCAGGGCATTCAGAGCTTCTTGCGTTTGCCTTACCAGCGAGACTTAGAAGGGGTGGATATTTCCGTGTACGGCATCCCCTCAGATATCTCCACCTCTAATCGCCCCGGTGCCCGCTTTGGACCCAGAGCCATTCGCGAACAATCATTATTATTAGGGGTGTATTCCGACCCCTTCCCCCCTCACAAACATTCCCTGCGCGATCACATGAAGATGGTGGACTATGGTGATTTGGCCTTTGAGTTTGGTTACGTGGAAGAGTTGCTGCGTGTATCCCATGAACACATTGGTCGCATGGTGGATGCTGGCACCCATACCCTAGGGTTGGGCGGGGATCACTTAGTGACGTATCCGGCCATTAAAGAGCACGCCCGTAAACACGGCCCGCTCTCGCTGATACATTTTGATGCCCACTCCGACGACACCAACATGGGGGCCTTGCATCACGGTTCTATGTTTTGGTATGCCTGTGAAGAAAACCTCATCGACCCTACCCGCTCCATTCAAATTGGTGTGCGCCACACTTTGCCCGAACACGACTTTAACGTGCTATCCGGGGAAGACATCATTGATATGAAAGGCACCGAAATTGCCCAACGTATTCGCGAGGTGGTGGGAGACAATCCTTGTTATATATCACTGGATGTTGATGGCATGGACCCAGCGTTTACCCCAGGCACCGGTACCCCGGTTCCCGGCGGCCTAACCTCCATGCAGCAGCGCCAAATTCTTTGGCATTTAAAGGGGCTGAATGTGGTGGGAGCCGATGTGGTAGAGGTTTCTCCCCCTTATGATCCCACCGGCCAAACCGCCAATATCGCCGCCGGTTGTGCCATTGATTTGATGCATGTTTTGGCTGAGTCCAGAAAACTATACAACCAATAGCCTGGCGTCAGCGTAACGGAGGCTGTGATATATATTTAAGGTGCCCGTTATGACCCATGCAGCCTCCATAGACTCAACCCCCTCACAAACCCCCAGTTACCTGGCAAGCTGGGCTTTGCTGGCGGCACAGGCCATTGACAGTTATGGCTTAGACAGCCAGCAAATTTTTCAGGAAGCCGGCGCTGATCTTAGCCAACTTAAAAAACATGACGCCCGTTTTCCGTGCCAGCTAATGGCCAAGGTTTGGCACATTGCAGTGGCGCGCAGCCGCGACCCTTTTATCGCTATCCGGGTGGCACAATGTTTCAAACCCGGGGTTTTCGGCGCACTGGGCATGACCATGCTGGCCAGCCGCCATGTTTATGATGCTCTTATACGGGTGAATCGTTTCGCCTGTTTTATTGGCAACGCCCATGTTTCGTCTTTGCAGGAAACGCCCACCGAGGTATCGTTTTTACTGAGTTCAAAACCGGCATCAAAACCCCTTAGCAATATCTACGGCATGTCAGCCACCCTGTGCTGCCTGTATAAAATATTAACGGATATCTCGGTGGGAAAGCTAAAGGTTAAAGCGGTGCACTTTGAGCAGAGCCTGGTAGGGCGTCAGCGGCTGGAAGACTTTTTTGAGTGCCCGGTTTTTTACGGGGCCAGTAGCAATAAAATTGTACTGGATAAATCCTCGGTATTTACCCTGCAACCGTTTCCACAAAATCAATTGGCGTGTGCACTGGATGACTGGTTAGAAAAACACCTGGCCAACAATCATAAAAAGTTATTGTCCACCCGTGTGCAAAAAATTCTATTAAGCCAGCTTTTATATGAAGGGGTTGATCTAACCAAGGTGGCTTCTATTCTGGCCATGAGTGTACGAGCATTGCAAAGAAAGTTACAAGCCGAGGGCACGGTTTACAGTAAGCTGCTGGATGATTGCCGTAAAAAATTGTCCATTGATTTGATATTAGACAATCGCCATCAAATGTCGGAAGTTGCATCCATACTGGGGTTTAGTGACCAAAGCAATTTCACCCGCGCCTTTAAACGCTGGACCGGCACCACCCCACTTAACTATCGAGACTGCAGCCATTAATCGGTAGGGGTTTTAAGGCTGCATGCGTTGTGAGGTTTGTTCACGGTATTGCGCCGGGCTTTTTTGCATCCACTTAATAAATGCACGGCGAAAATTAGAGGTCTCTGAAAACCCCAGCAACAAGGCAATATCGTCCAGGGGCAATAGCGTATGCGTTAGATAGTCTTTTGCCAATTCACAACGAATTTCATCCAGCACCTTTTGAAACGTGGTATTTTCGCTGCTTAACTTGCGCCTTAAATGACGGGTGCTTAGGTGCAGGCGTTGCGCCACGATTTCAGCCTTACGCTGATCACAGGGCAATTGCATAATCATCTCACGCACTTGCCCTGAAGTACTCTCACCGGCTTCAAGACGGCGTAATATTTTTTCACATTGCTCGCGGCACACTTCAGAGGTTAGCGGGTCCCAGTGTCTTAATGGCTGATCCCCTTGCGTGCGAAGAATCACCAGTTCTGACTGGGGTTTATTAAAATTCACGGGGCAATTTAGTAATGTGGAATACTGTTGCGAGGCTGGGGTAGCCGAAAAATTTAAGGAGATATGATCAAACTGAAAACTGCCCTGAATAATTTCATTGGCAATGGTGTGAATTGAAAAAATAAGCTCATCTACAAACAAGCGATGAGCCCCCATCAAGGGTAATTTATCACTAAGAAGAATACGGTAATACTGATCGTCGGTGACCAGCTCTAAATCCAGGGTGACACCGGTAAGGCTCATATAACGACACGCCACCTGCAGCGCCTGATCGAAGTTCGCGCAGGTTTGTACCGCATAGCCGTACAACCCATAACGATTCACTCGGTGCAACTGCCCCAAACGCCTGCCCAGGTCGGCATCCGGACTAAGGGTGGCGGCATTGCTAAAAATTTGCAGTTGTTCTTCGTAGCTAATGAGAAAGGTAGGGTCTTGCAGTTCACTGGCACTCAGCTCGGTTTGCACCAATGCCCGCTCGGCGGCGATGCCATCCTGGGCCAGCAGCCCCAGCAGGTCATTAGTGTAAATACTGGGTACCACTTTGTCTTTGCGGTTCATACAGGTAATCACGGCAGGATTCGCAATTAAGTATCAAACACAGTCCGGGGTTTGTCCAGATTATCCACGCAAGACTGGTGAGGGGCGTGACGTTTAATTAAAAAGATTAAAACCCCCAAACCTGCCACTAAACCCAACATCACCGCCCAGGCAATGGCAGCGTAACTCCAGGTTTCCACCAGCCAGCCGCCCAATACCGGCCCGCAAGACATGCCAAAAAAGAACACAGCCGCCCCCACACTGGCCAGGCGACCACTTGGGTCCAGCTGGGCAGCCAGACCAAGCTGATACGGGATTGAAAAGAAATAAAACAAGGCCTGGGCGATGATGCCCACATTAAACAAGGCTGCATCCGTGCTAAAGCAGGTGATCACAACCGCCAGCCCATGCCCACCTAAGCCCAAAATAAGTGGCAGCAGTTGCCCCCAGCGCGGCCCCAACCAAGTGGCCAAAGACGACCCCACCATGGCCGCCAATAACGCGCCGCCTAATAAGCCGCCAATGGCTTGTGGGCTTAGCTGGTGAATGCTCACCGCCATGCGCTCCACAAAAGCAAAGTAACTGGCCTGGGTTAATTGAATGACAAACAAAGCAAATATGATCAAAACCAAAAGGACCACTGGCAGCTTAGGGGCCTCACTGGATTTTGCTTGGTCCATGGGTTCACTGCGCGGAAAAAAGAACTGCAACGGCAAGATAAGCAACCCCAAGCAGGCCAGCGTAATGAACATTGCCTCATGACCATATTCACTCATGAGTGAGGGCAGTACACTAAATAACAGCATGGACACCAAGGCACCCGCCACTGTGCACACCCCATAAAGCCTCACCGGGTCACGATGACTGGCCACACGGGTATTGGCCCCCAATAACAATAAACCCGCGCCGATGCCGGCCAACACTCTAATCAACGAAAAGCTCTGGGTACTGGTGGCCAGCAAAGTAGCGCCTTGCGCCACCACCACCAGGCACACCGCAATGATCACCAAGTACTTGCTCACCAGCTTAGGAGCCCAAGGAGCCAGCACAAAGGTGGTGGCCGACATGATTAACAATTCCAAACTGGTAATCGCTCCAACGCTTGCTTCACCGATGGATAAAAATGCCATAGTGGCACTGATAATAAGCGGCATTAGGTTTAAGGCAATGGTGGCCAACACAAAAGCGGCGGCGATGGCGGCCACTTGCATTAAGGAATAGTGATGACCCGCCTGGGGCGGTTGGATACTAAGGGGTGAGGTGTCATGGTTAGGCATCGTATTTACTCTCTCGATGAGCTGACCCTGTTTAGATGATATGTCTCTTTGCCCGTTAAATCCGTTTTATACTCAAAAAGATCTCATTAAACACGGGCCGGGTTTGGTTAACCTGGCGCTCTAATTATTTTTTTGCCACTTCATTGTCACAATCAATGGCGCTACCCGGTAGGTCACAAGCGGACCATGTGCAGGCATATGCGGCCCCCCATCATTTCCACAACCACACAAAAGGAATTAAAAGCGAGAAAAACAGATGTTTAAGGGATAAAAAAACCCGCCAAGGCGGGTAAAAGAAGAGGCGAGGCTAAAGGGCGACAACTTAACCTCACTTGAAAAGCATTCACCTTAACCATCAGGCGCCACTGTTCACAACCCATTTAGTGTTACCAATTTGGCCCCAGTGTGACAGGTCCAATGCGGACCAATCAAACGGCCACAACGGACAGCCCACTAACACGGCTCATGACAACACGGCCAATCCATGCGCTTGGCCACAATGGCCAGTCACAAGACCGCATTCGACCTTCCAACAAAACCCAAGCGATCAATAATAAAACTGAAAAATTCGCCCAGCCAGGGCGAGCAAAATAACAGACCCCAAAAGGATATTAAAAATGAACTCCCTTTTTATGACAATGGCGTTATTACTGATAACCCAAGTGAGTCTTGCGCTGCCCGTGGCAGACACCCTCTATGTGAATGGAAAAATCTATAGCGGCGAACAAAACCTAATCTGGGCAGACACCTTAGCGGTAAAAGATGATCGCATTGTATTTGTGGGCAGCCATAAAAATGCCACGTCATTTGTCACAAACACCACTAAAACCATAGACCTGCAGGGGCGCTTGGTTTTACCTGGATTTTACGATTTGCATGTTCACCCCGATTTGTTGTTCGAGCCTAAATACACCAACCAAATTCAAACCCTACCGCTAGGGCCTAAAGCACTAAAAAAAGCCATTTTAGAATATGCCGCCCATAACCCAGGGCAAGGCTGGATTTTTGGCGGCACCTGGGCGGTGGATGCTTTTAGTGCCGCCGGCATTAAACCCACTGCCGCATTCTTGGACAGCTTTATGCCAGATCGACCGCTGGCGATATTGGATACCGCCCGTCACAATATGTTGGTCAACAGCAAAGCTATGAAGCTTGCCGGCATTGATGAATCCACCTTTGAGCCCGATCACGGGGTGATAGGTCGTGATGTTCATGGCAAACCTAATGGTATGTTTTCCGACGGCGCACAATCTTTATTCGCTTCTTTGTTACCACAAGGAAATTGGCAAGTGATGCGTGAGTCTTACCGCGAAGCCCAAGCTCTTTTAAACCAATACGGATTTGTGGGCGCACGTAGCCAGCACGTTAATACACCAAGATTACAAGGGGTGCAGGCCTTGGAGCGTGAAGGGGCGTTAACCGTGCGTTACGACATGGCCATTAGCTGGAAAAACGATTTACATTTTACGGTGCCCGACCGTCCAGCCTTACTGGCAGGCGAGCGCCATCGCTATCGCTCTAAACATGTGAACGCCAACTATGTGAAGTTTCATGTGGATGGCAATGCGGGTTCTCAGTCGGCCCTTTATCTAGACCCTTATCAGGGCACACAGTACCTGGGTAAAAGCAACGAAACCATGGAAGAACTAAAAGCCTTGTTGGTGCAGCTAGACAAAGAAGGCATCAGTGTGCAAATGCACGTTATAGGCGACGGGGCCGCGCGCATGGTGCTGGATGCCCTGGAATACATGCGGGGGATTAACGGCAATAGCGGTGTACGTCACTCGCTACTGCACTGCTACACCCTAACCGAGGAAGATGCCCGACGCATTGGCCCATTAAATGTCTCGGCTGAATTTAGTTATAACTTTTTGTCACCCGCCCTTAAACCCTATATGGATTATTTTGTTCACCAGGTACTGGACCCCGCCACCGTTCCAAGACTTTTAAATATCCGCACCGCACTGGACTATGGCGCAAAAGCCACCTTTGGCAGTGATCTAGTGGTATCCCCCACCCCCAATATATTTCCGGCGTTGGCGGCCATGTTAGCACGACCGGATTTTCCAAAAAAATCCATTACCCTCCATGAAGCCATCACCATGCTAACCATTAACGGTGCCTGGGCCATGGGACGCGAACAGGAAGCAGGAAGCTTAACAGCCGGAAAATACGCCGACTTTGTGGTGCTGGATCGCAACTGGTTTGAGATTCAACCCAAGGACATAAAGGGCACTAAAGTCGTGAGCACCGTATTTGAAGGCAAGGAAGTGTACCGCTGGAATCCCGCCTTTACGCAGCAGTAAATCATTCACCTAAACATAACTGCATACAAGTAGTTATGTTTTTCTTCTGTCCGCAATTGACGAGCACTGGACCACAATCGACGTATTAACTATTTCTTATTTAGCAATAATATTGAAGCAAGCCTGCGTATCGCCCATGTACTATTTTTAGAGCCTGATGACTCTAAAATTCTAGGGGTTAGCTATTAACAGGTAAAAATAATTAAGGCCCCGTTCATTAAGCCTGTGTTCAGTCACAAAAAGGCCACCAACCTGAGGACCATAAAATGATGAATCATAAAAAACAGCAAACCCTACTGGATGACATTCAACATTGGGCCACCTACACCCCCAACGACCCTTGGTTAATTGAAGATTGGCGCCAAGGAAAACAGGTGATTAATTGGCAGCAGGGGGTGCAAAGCATCAGCCATGCTTCGGCCTGGCTTGCGCAACATGTTACACCGGGCAGCCGCGTGGGTTTGTTATCCAATAACTGCGCCCATTGGGTA
>Ga0209396_1003533_pt1 | contig 15700 bp, 10 predicted proteins | sample GOMGulsemesocosm_6_FD_184638 | JGI IMG/M metagenome (GOLD analysis project Ga0209396, IMG submission 184638) | Methane-oxidizing microbial communities from mesocosms in the Gulf of Mexico - GOM8C Gulf of Mexico (SPAdes) (version 2) | ecosystem: Environmental > Aquatic > Marine > Cold seeps...
ATGTAAACACCTCCAAGAAGAAAAGTGGTGGTAGCTTCGGCACAAGCGTTTTAGCGTTATTAGCTGGTTTGCTATGTTTACGTAGAAGAATTAAAACTAGTTAACAATAAAACTAGCTAACCGATAAAACTGAGCTTTCGGTTAATGCTGCTCACTAAAGGTGTACGGCATTTTTCTTATATATTTTATTCGCACAATGGTAACTTTTTTGATGTCATAGGTATTTCTTTAGCCAGCCATCATACTCCCTTTGCATTTCATGGGGGAGGCCATTCTCTTCATTTAACTTTGTTCATTAATGGTAGTTTCGAACTTTAAATAGTCTCGGTGCAAATGAACTTCTACTATTCATGTACTACAAAGTTCAACAATTCCAATACTACCTTAAATAAAATAACAAGTAGAGTAAGTACTATTGCTCCCCTTAAGCGTTTAATTTTTGTTCAGTTAAATTATCTGAATTGTCTTTTTAATGCTATTTGATTGGCTAAGAAAGGCTACTGATATGAGGATAGTTTCATTTTAGTTGATTGGAAGAGAAGTTATTACAAAGAGAAAATCAAAATTGAAATAAATATAATTATTATAAATTTGAGGTGGTAGGAATGAACAAAATAATCAATAAACAATGTGTTTCAGTTGTTTCATTAATGGTGTGTAGTTCGTTTGGGGCAGCGAATTCATTAGCTAATGATATAGATATACTTTCAGAGCGACTCCTTGTCGATTTTGTCGATAGTAAACAGCGTATAGCGCAAGGCAGGGGGCAAACGTTAACTGAAAAAGCTAATGATATTATTCAGGCACAGAATTCATCAGGTTGCTGGGATGAATATGACTATTTAGATTCTAATGCAAGTGATGCAGGGGGCTGGGAGCCAATTGAACATATATATGATATTCAAGATTTAGCTGCAGAATATCATGTTAATGGCGATGTGACAGTTAAAAATGCATTGATAAAAGCAATTGATTGTTGGTATGTCGATAACCCAAGTGGAGCTGCTCCATTTTCTCCCAATTGGTATCACAACGAGATTTCTCTGCCTAAAAGCATGGGACTTGTAGGTTTAATTATTAAACCGGAATTAAATCAAACTCAGCTTAACAATGTCGTTTCTACGATGCCGGTAAGCGCTCCAGCTATTGGCACAGGTACCAAAAGTGAAGGTGCAAATCGTACTAATATAGGTTTAGGCGTTATTTATCGCGGTATGCTGCTTGGTGATTCGGCTAAGGTGAGTGAGGGGGTCTTAACCATTGAAGACTCTATCGCATTGGGTCAAGGCTCGGGCTATATTCAATCAGATTACTCGTGGCAACAACACGGCCCGCAACTCTATAACGCAGGCTATGGTAAATCTTGGAAAGCGTCTTCGGTTGATTTTGCTTACTATATTCGAGATTTACAGTGGGCACTACCACAAGAGAAAATGGCAATCGTTGCATCTTATTTATTGGATGGAGAACAATGGATGATTGTGCCAGGTGGTGAAGCCAAGTTTGATTACAACACTATGGGTCGAGCTATTGGCAGAGCACCGAATCCAGATCCGGTTGTTGTACCACCTAGCGCAATAGATATAGCGGATGCCGAGAAGGTCGCAGCTATGGTGCCAAGTAAAGCGAGCGAATTGCAAGCTTACCAAAATTATCGTGAAGGCAGTTCGCCGGCACAAACCGGTTTTAAACATTTCTGGCGTTCTGATTACTCTGTGGTAATGCGAGATGACTTTATGTATACCATTAGAATGAGCTCTGATGATGTGACGCTACTGGAACATGGTAATGGTGAAAACTTGCTAAGTTATTGGCTTGGCTTTGGTAATACCTTCCTATATCAAAACGGTGATGAATATAACGATATTTTTCCTGTGTGGAGGTGGGATGAAATACCTGGGGTAACATCGGCTCATTTCACTAAAACACGTAATAAGGCATGGGGAAATAACTATCAAGACTCTACTTTTGTCGGTGCTGTAACCGATGGCCAGTATGGTGTCACTGTTATGGATATGGTTCATACTGACGATGACACTGCTGTGAAAGATCTTTTTGCGAAAAAAGCTTGGTTTGCCTTTGAAGATGAAATTGTAGCCCTTGGCTCAGGTATTAGCTCTAGTCGATCTGAATATATCAGTACAACCGTTAATCAGAGTTTACTTGATGGCCCTGTGACTATTGACGGGGTTGAATATGCAGAAGGTAGCCGAGATCTAACAAACGTTGATTGGATCCATCATGATGACGTTGGCTATGTTTTTCCTACATCCTGGTGGGGACAAGTGAGTAACAACACCCAAACCGGTAGTTGGAACCTTCTTGATACAGAAGGAACTACAGAGACTCTTTCTGCTAAGACCTTTCGTATTCGCATGGGGCATAGCTGGCAACCATCTGATAGGTCTTATCAATATATTATTGTCCCTAGCGCTACAAAAGGCGAAACACAAGCTTATTCCGATGCGACACCTGTTACGATTATTGAAAACTCAGAGGAGATTCAGGCCGTTCGTCATGCTGGTCTTAATATGACAGGCATTGTTTTTTATAAAGCGGGTTCTGTAACGGTATACGGTGGTTTAACCGTTAGCGTAAGTGCTCCAAGCGTGATTTTACTCGATGAGTCGGGTACAGAGCCAGTCGTTAGTTTATCGACCCCAGGAACTTCAGATACCGTTTTGGTCACACTCATTTATGCTGATAAGGACACATATACAAAGATATTTACAACATCATCATCGGTTGATGAATTAGGGAAAACCGTGACGGCCGTAATCGATGACTCATCGCCTAACAATACTGAAGTCATTCCTACAGATGATAGCTATGTTAGAAATGGGGGGTATGCTGATGATAATTTTGGTTCAGCGAGTATTCTGACGGTAAAGGAAGACGCCCCAGGTTACTTAAGGCAATCATTTTTCCGTTTTGATTTAGGTTCATATAATGGGAGTGTAGTTGAAGCCAAATTAGTACTCGATGCCAATTCAATTGGCTCTGATATTTCGAATGTTAGCTTTACCGCTTACCTAATGGAAAATGATAATTGGTCTGAGGAGAGCTTAACACATAACAATGCAGAAACTGGTGGGACTGCAGCGGGTTCAATAACTTTTGGGGCAACGGGATCTGTAGAGTGGGATGTTACTAGTATTGTCAATCAGCAAATAAATAGCGATAAAATAATCACTATTAAAGTAGAGTCTGATTCAGCGGGAGCTAATAAATGGGTACATTTTTCTTCTAAAGAAGGGAGTACTCCGCCTAAGCTAACGATGTCGTTAAATTAACACATAGCCAAGTTTAAATAATATCCTTCAAACGGTCTTCGAATTCAATCATAAAACGATTCAAGGCCGTTTTACAATTATAATGAGCACATGCCTTTTTTATTACTTGCTCATCTAATACTCTATACAGTATTTCTTTACATTAGAAATGAGCAGTTAAACTTAGGTTCAAACGTACGCCAGTTTCTTGATAGTCTAGAAAGCGGTTTTTATAAACACTATATTGTTGCACAATTTCATTTGTTAGGTTAACCGCTTCGAGTCTAATAGTATATGTAGGCGCAAAGTTATAGCTGATTAACCCATCTAATTGGCCATAAGCAGATGTTTGAACAGGTTGGCCACTTAAGCCACAGGTTGCACAATTTACATAGTCACTACGCCAGTTGTAGGAAAACCTTATATGAAAATCATTATCCTCATAAAATGTGGTCAAGTTATATGCATCGTTAGATAAACCATCTAAGGTAAATGATACTTCCTCTTTTGAAGGATCAAATTCGGCAGTGCTATCCATATGCGTGTAATTTAACTGGACGCCAAATCCTGAATCAAAATTCTTCAAATACGATACTTCAAAACCCCTAGCATCTGAAGTCTCTTTATTAACAGGCTTTGTTTCTTCAAAAGCTAACTTTATTAAGCCATTATCAAGATCATCAACAATGTATGGCTTTTCTATTATTCGTGAGCTTCTTTCAAGTATTATCCAATTCTTAATGTCTTTATAAAAATAAACGAGTGAGAGGTAACTATTATCGTCAATATACCACTCCAAAGAGATATCTAGGTTATCTGCAGTATAGGGCTTGAGGGTGATATTTTTGGATTGAATTGTGCCATTAAAATCAATATCACCTGTTGCACTGTTTGCTGTTAATACCCCTTCGTATATTTCTCTTGGAATTAGATCTTCAAGTAGTGGCCTTGTGCTTGATTTATAGTATGCGCTTCGCAGAACAATATCTTCGTTAATATCCATTTTGATGTTAAGGGCAGGCAGAAATTGGCTATAACTATGTTTAAGCTTAATTTGTTCTTCTTCATTAATATTAAGTGTTCCAGTACCTGTTGAGGACTCTAGGTATACCGATTGAATCAAATGAGTTGAACTTGATGATTGAATGTTCGTTTTAATGTAGCGTCCACCAATATTACCCTGCCAGTTATCTCCTTCTAGCAGCAACTCAGCATATAGGGCGGTGATATTTTCAGTAATTTCCCAGGTACGATGGTGGGAAGCAACAGGAGTAAAAGCCTTAAGAGGCTCTGAATCTGAATTAACGCTCTGAGCAAAAGTAATTTTATCGTGCGCAATTTGCATACTTTGCTCAGCAGCCTGTTCTGCTTCACTTAAAGAAGCGTAAGTAGGGTCTCCGTTTTGATAATTAGTTATTATTTGCTCTCCAATATTATCCACTTGTGACTGAACGTCTTCTGAAAGAAAAAAATCAACCAGATCCATTGGGTTGTATTCGTACCAACTTGATAGGCTACCACTTTTATTTTCAAATAAACCACCGCCTGGCGAAAACTCGGTAAATAGGTTTGCAGGGATGTTATATTTAAAGTTATTAAAAGCGTTACGCACACTAGGTTGAGGGCTAATAGCAAATTTAGGCGACTTTAGTCGTTTGCTCCAATGGCTACCATATTTAATTCCTGTTACGTAATTAAGTCTTTTGAGATCACTTTCGATGTTCAAGTTTAGTGCTGTTATAGAGTCTTTATTGGTCGTCCGCAAAAACTCCACATTATTAGCATAATAATTATCAGGCTGACCAATAAATTGTTCAGAGCTAGGCCAAGTAAATGAGTTGTCATTTAATGAAAAGCTAGTCGTTTTTTGGTTAGGGTTTGCCAGTGTTGTTCTAGGGGTATTTCCAGTATCAGATTTTGATTGTGAGGTGTGAGCATCAAATTCTAATTGGTGATTATTCGAAATAGCCCAGTCAACATTAAAACCAAGCATATTGGTGTTGATTTTATCATCATTAGCTGTTTTGATAATAGTATTCCATTGACCTGTGCCTAGCTGCTCTCCTTGGTTCCACAGCTGATAAACGCCTTGTGAGATCAAAGGCTTTGGTGGTCGAGAAAAAGAAGTGATAGTGCCATTATCATCAGCTACCGCGTTATAAATTGGATTTGAAAACCAACGAGTTAGTTTTGTTTCATCACTGTCAATATCAAACGATAGTAATAGTGCATCTGCTGTAAGGGTCAAACTTTTATCTGGGCGCCACTGTGTCATTAGTGTTCCTCCAATACGAGTTCTATCTTGAACGTCATAATTAAATGATGCAGATTGTGGACGCCAGTATTTTTCATCGCTAGCTGGATCGTTTGGGTTTAAACTAAATACGACATTATCTTGGCGATAACCACCAACATTTGCTGAATCAATACGAGCCACTCGGTTGTCAAAATTAAATGAAGCAAGTACCCCAAACTCATCATTTACGTTGTTGGAAATTAAGCCGCTGATAGAAGGCGTTGTTTGCTCAGACAATGAATCATAAGCCGCTTCTATTGAACCTGTTGCATGGAGCCCTTTTCGTTGTAATGGTTTATTAGGCAGCATGTTTACTAAACTCCCTATACTACCTTCTTGATGTGATGCTCTACTAGACTTATATACTATTAAGCTGCTCACCATATCAGATGCTAACTGCTCAAAGGAAAAACTACGATTATTATTACTCGTGGGGATAATTCGGTTATTCCACAAAACAGTATTAAACTCTGGACCAAAACCCCTAACCGATATTTTAGAGCCCTCTCCGGCAATACGCTCAATTGATACACCAGTGATACGTTGAAGTGATTCAGCTATATTTTGATCTGGATATCTACCAATATCTTCAGCATTAATCACATCGACTAATGAATCAGCGTACCTTTTTTGGTTAAATGATGCAGTGATGCTTTCACGATAGCCTTTTATTTGGATAATTTCTGTTTGGTGTTCGGCTTTTTGCTCAATGATTATGGTACCAGATTGACTGATACGTGCAGAGATTGACGAATTTTGTAATATTAAATTTAATGCTTGTTCTGCGCTATATAAACCCGATATGCGCTGTGTGGTAACCGATTCAATTAATTTTAGATCAATCGCAAAATTTAAGTCAGCTTGGCTAGCAAAAATCGGTAAAGACTTACGAGCTTCAATTGCTTGAATATTAAACTGAATCAGTTTATCAGCACTACTTTTTGCTGTACTTATTAAAGGAACAATAGTGATGAAAAATAATATTGAAAGTTTAAAACTTATATAAACAGAGGAATAACGAATGGTTAACATATCTTGATACCATAGTGATCATTTACACTGTTAACTATACGATAATCTTTCATTAATATCTATTTACGTGCCGAAGTATAATAGGATGTTTCAAATAAACCCGCTAGTAACAACTCAATGTTTAAAGTTGACTTTATGATGGTTAATTATCAATTTCTATGGGGAGGTTACAAGATGGGTAAGATATGTGACAGCTTGGCTGCCATATATCTATTCCTACTTTCATAAAGCCATACTATGGTCGCCGATTCTTATTTATGGTCAGCATACTCCTAACATCCTTATTTACAGACGGTATCACAAGGTTAGTGCTTGAGTGTTAATTGAATTTTTCCAGATTGAGTTTTTGTTGCTTTAATGCCAAAACTTACTTCTAATATTTCAAAAGTGCTGTCTAAGTTGTTGATGCCAAATCGTCCAACAATAGGAATCTTATATAGTTCATTATCAACAATCTCAAATTCAATGCCAGTGTAACGAGACAGTTCACCGACAACATAATGTAGCGGTTCACCATTGAACAATAGATTTTGCTCATGCCAAGCCAATATTGATTTTAACTCTTCATCTTTCAATAGTTCTTTTTTTATATCAGTTAAGGAAGTTGCATCTTTGCTAATTGACACTTTTTCTCCTTTTTTTACCGAAAGGGAGTTATCCGTCTTTAAATTGTTTGTATTACTTTTTGATTTATCTTTGTTAGCCTTATTAACTAATGTGCTTACAGGTTGAATTTTTTTAGTCGAATCAGTATTTGACACTTTAACTTCACCCTCTGTAACTGTTAGCTCAATAAATGAGCTGTCTTCAAGGGAAACATTGAAGGCAGTGCCAACTGCTTCGATGATTTTTTTATTAGCGATAACTGCAAGTACTCGTTCCTTGTTGTGCGCTACATCAATATATAATTCTCCAGTGTGCAGATAAACAAGACGTCTTTTTTCGGTGAAAATGACTTTAGCTACCGTTGCTGTGTTAAGTCTTAAAACAGAACTGTCTGGAAGTTCGATAACAGATTGCTCACCAACATGGGTTGAGTAATATTGTTCGAATAGAATCTTATCTGGTTTATCTGTCTTTTGTTTTACGACAACCGGAGATTGCGGGGTAGTCCGATCAAATTCAAACCCAGTAATATTGATAACCATTACTAACATTATACTCGCAGCTGCAAATGCCAAACCCCGCATAATGTGATTAGTTTGTTTGTTTTTACGTTTTACTGATTGATAAGGAAACAACTCTGATAAGCCAGACAGCATTTCAGCTTGTTGTATTGGCGCATTAGCAGAATGGTAAATTCGTTGATGACAAGGAGACAGCTCAAGCCAATCATTAAATTCACTTTGCTTTTCATCAGAGATACCATCCTCAATTTGAATTATCCAATCAATGGCTTCTGATAAAATATCTGATGTATTGTCAAGTTTTACTACCTTAGTACCCATCTCTCTATACTCCCTTAGATTTTATAGGCTGCAAACTATCTTTTTCACTTAGCTTTTGCTCGTTAATGATAGCTTGGAACTTCATATAGCCGCGGTGCAAGTGTACTTCTACTGTTCGCTTGCTGATATCGAGTTCATCAGCGATTTCTTTTGTCGACAAACCATAAACTTTTTTCATAATAAATACTTTTCTGCATTGTTGGGGCAGCTGTTGAACTGCCTGACAGAACCTTAAAAATTGCTCATCACTAGAGACTTGGTTAAATGTGGAATCCTGCCCACTAGTGCCAAAGTCATCTTCTTCCTCAACGCTTTCGTTATATTTTGAGGCCGGTTTTCGTAAATAGTCAAAAGCCAAGTTTCTTGCAATGGTATAAACAAAACTCTTATTTATAGCTCGTGAGTTTTTTTTCTGATGCAACCAAACTTTAATATACGTTTCTTGAACTATATCTTCCACCTCATCTGGTGGAACAATCGATTTTAAAAAAAACTTTAGTTTGTTTCCAATTAAGGAAAACAAAGCAAGGCTACTTCTCTCATCATTCATGACTTAGTCCTAAATTCATTCCTATGCATATAACGAATCAACTAGATAAAACTACTTAATCAAATTTAATTTTTTTTTGACAAAAGCTGTGTTTTTGAGTCGTGAGTCGTAATGCATTGATTATAATAAATATACTGGCTGCTTGGATAACGTATTTATTTACTTATTACAATGAAGTGATCTTTATTAGTAAAGGGAACGCTCATTTTACTTTGAACAGAAATCAATAGCATTGCCGCATATAAATAGTAAGCAGGGGTATCTCGTTAATATTATTTATTTCATTACAGCTATAAGTATAGGTATAAATAACTTGCCTAGTTGTACATTTTACAAACACTTGTATATCCACCTCGGTCCCGTGAATAAACAAAATAATAGGAGGCAAGAAACTTCAGGAAAGTTGGAGTTTAACAATACATTTTCATATATTTCATAGTAAAGGTAAGTAGTTTCTCCCCCACGCACGTTAAATAGATAAGTAAGTAACAATTTCCTGGGTATCTACGGAGATTTCTGATTAATACAATTTTCCGTATGGGTTGCAATACATACAACTTTATACACGAACGGAGATAACATGAATCACGATAATATTAAGTCAATACTCATTGTTGGTGGCGGTACCGCTGGCTGGCTTACTGCTTGTCATCTTGCAAAGAAGTTAAGATGTGAACTGCCCAATTCTGTTAACGTGACCTTAATTGAGTCAGAAAACATTCCAACCATAGGGGTTGGTGAAGGTACGGTTCCAGCAATTATTGATAGTTTAAAGTACTTTGGCCTTAGTGAAACTGATTTGATTAAAGATTGTGACGCCACATTCAAACAAAGTATTAAATTTGTCGATTGGATGAAACCACGACCAGAACAAAAAGAAAACTATTATCACCATGTCTTTGATTATCGAGGAACAAAGACCTTTGACTTAACACCTTATTGGCTGATGGGAGTTAACGGTCAACAAAGTTATGTTGATTCAGTCGGTTATCAAGGGGCTGTTTGTGATTTGGGGCTTGCACCTAAAAACATAACAGATAAAGAATTCGAAGGACTCAATGGTTATGCCTACCATTTTGATGCTGCAAAATTTTCACTATTATTAGCAAAACATGCCGTTAATACATTAGGTATTAAACACATAAAGGCAGAGGTTAATGAGGTAACGTTAGATAAAGAAGGGGCGATAGAAAGTGTTATAACTGATAAAAAAGGTGAGTTAACCGCTGATCTATTTATTGATTGCACCGGATTTTCTTCATTATTACTAGGACAAGCGCTTGGTGTAAAGTTTATTTCAAAAAATGACGTCTTGTTTACTGATCATGCACTTGCTGTACAAGTTCCTTATGATTCTAGCTCACAACCTATTGCTAGCCATACTATCGCAACAGCTAAAGAGGCCGGGTGGATATGGGATATCGGCTTGAGCGAAAGACGCGGATTAGGTTATGTATATTCTAGTAAACATACAACACATGAACAAGCCGAAAAAGTACTACGCGACTATGTACAACAAACCTCTATTCAAAATACCGATGCGTTAACCTATCGAAAAATTCCGATGAAAGTTGGCTATCACGATGTTTTTTGGAAAAAGAACTGTGTTGCGATTGGTTTGTCGCAGGGCTTTGTTGAACCACTAGAAGCAACTGGATTATTAGTGTTTGATAGCTGCGCCAAAATGTTAGCTGAAAAGCTACCGGTAAAGCTAGATTCTCTGCCGGCTGTGGCCAGCGAGTTCAATGTTGATGTTAGAAAGCAATGGGATAAGGTGATTGATTTTGTAAAATTACATTATTGCTTATCAGATCGTGATGATAGTGAATTTTGGCGGAGCAATAGCGATACAACATCTGTGCCTCAAAGTTTATTAACTAGGTTGAGCTATTGGCGAGAAAGACCACCAAGCGAACACGATTTCACTAGTCGGCATGAGATTTTCTATAAGGTTAATTATTTATACGTTTTATATGGCATGAACTTTAAAACGAATATTGACGATATTAAATACCGTTATACCGAGCAAGAAAAAGCAAAACAAGGGTTTATGCGCATTAATAACTTTGCTGAACAAGCAAAATCAACCTTGCCATTGCACCGAGAGCTTATTGAAAAAATTAAACAATATGGTTTACAAAAAGTTTAGCCGCAATTTCGGATTGATCGTAATGCTGAAATTAGGTATTTAATCATTTAAGTATGAGTACCTTATTTTATCTATCACTAATTAATAGAGAATGAGAAAGTAGATGAAAAACAATTTAGCGCAATTAACACCTCAAAAACACGCCAATATAAAGATTAAAAATGGTATTGATATAGCCTTTTTAAAAAATCAAAGTATCGTCCCTGTTGTGCTTTCTGAGTTGACAAAAGTAGCAACAGAAACACCTGTTATCTTTATAAAAAATGCTGAAACAGGTCAGTTTCAATTAGTCACAATGTTGGGGTTAGCTTTAGAAGAGAATTTAATGATCAAGGATAATCAATGGCAAGGATTGTATATTCCACAAGTATTGAGACGTGCACCATTTGTTTTGAATAAAAGTGAACAGGCAGGGGAGTATGTCGTCGGTATCGATGAATCCAGCCCGCTGGTCAATCAGCAAGAAGGTTATGAACTGTACTACGACGGTGTAGCCACTGAATACCTCAAGACAAGGGTAGAGTTTTTAAAAGCATACGCCTTATCTTTGAATCAAAGTATGGAGTTTGGCAAATTCTTGGCAAAGAAAAATTTGATTCAAGAGCAAACTGTTTCTCTAAATGAGCAAGGTAAAGAGCATAAGCTTGAAGGTATTTACGGAATCAATGAAAATGTTTTTGCTGAATTGTCTGGCGAAACACATTTAATATTACGTGAGAAAGGGTACCTCAGCGCTATTTATGCAATGATTCTTTCAAAACATCAACTTAATAGATTAGCCAGAAATAAGTCTCTATTAAGTTAATGTTAAAAGCCTTTAATGAGTTCAGCTCGAGGAATAAGTTAATTGATTGAATTATAATGATTAAATAACTTATTTACCCTATCTTGATAATTCTAAGTAACTGAATTCAATTCAATATAAATACCCGCATCAATAGCTGAACTCGGCATTAGTTCGCCATTAATTTAATACAAAAACAAATATTATTAAAAACTACTTAGCTTAAGTAAGTAGTTTCCTACCCTACATACGTTTATAGAAAGGTAAACAAATAACAGCATCTTTAGTTATGTACAGAGTTGCTGATTATTTAAATTACATAGTGAGTTCTGTTAGAGCAAAAAATATAACTCACGTTAATTATAAATACATTTAAAGCAATCAAACGATACATTTGTCAGTGTTGTACTGAAACAACAATCTGACCTACATATGCTCATGCCGCTAAGCATAGTATCAAAAGGGCAAAAAAACTTTAGCCAGATGATAGGTAATCAAATTATCTCGGCAGATGATTAAATAGGTAAGGTAATTATGTATAACAATCTTTTTTCTTTACAAGATAAAACAGTTTTAGTAACAGGCGCCAGCAGAGGTTTAGGCCAAGCATTAGCGGTAGGTTTTGCACAAGCTGGAGCGGTAGTTCTCTGCGCAAGTTCGCGACCTGGTGGTACAGATCATACGATTGAAACTATCGAAAAATTTGGCGGAAAAGCTCATGCATTAGCAGCTGATTTGTCTGATGAACAGGCCGTGGAGCAACTGGCTGAAGAGGCTTTAGCTGTAACTGGAAAAGTCGATGTTCTTGTTAATAATGGCGGCACTATTTCACGTTTCCCTGCAACAGAATATCCGCTCAATGAATTTAAAAAAGTTATTGATGTAAATTTAAATTCAATCTTTCAACTAAGTCAGTTGATTGGTCGCGAAATGATTAACAACGGTAGTGGTAAAATCATTAATATCGCTTCAATGTTGTCATTCTCTGGTGGTATGACGGTACCTGCTTATACAGCAAGCAAACATGGTGTTGTCGGCATTACCCGTGCACTAGCGAATGAATGGGCAAGTAAAAATATCCAAGTAAATGCTATCGCTCCTGGTTACTTCCGTACTGATAACACCCAAGCACTACAAGATAATCCAGAGCGTAATGAACAAATTCAAGCTCGAATTCCTACTGGCGAATGGGGAGAGCCTGAGCAATTAGTCGGTTCAGCCATATTTTTAGCGTCACAAGCTAGTAGCTATGTTAACGGCCATGTATTGGCGGTAGATGGCGGCTGGTTAGCCCGCTAATTCAATTACTTTTCCTTTACTTTTTCAAAAAGAGAATATTATGACGTTAACATATGAAAACCGTTATGCGGTTGGACACAACGAAGCAAAAAGCTTTGGTACTAAGCAATTAAGAGATGCTTTCTTGATGGAAGATCTTTTCCAAACAGATAAGATTAATTTGGTTTATACCCACTATGACCGTTACATTGTTGGTGGTGCAGTGCCAACAACTCAGCCATTAACATTGTCGGCGATTGATCCCCTTAAAGCGGATAACTTTTTAGACAGACGTGAGCTCGGTATTATTAACATTGGTGAAGCCGGTAAAGTCACGGTCGACGGCGAAGTGTTTGAGCTTAATAATAAAGAAGCATTATATGTTGGTGCGGGCAATAAAACAGTAATTTTTGAAAGTGCAAATGAAGTGTCACCGGCACGCTTTTATCTAAACTCAGCCCCTGCGCATCAAGCGTATCCCAATAAAAAAGTGACCCGTGAGGATGCTAACGTATTAGAGCTTGGTTCGTTAGAAACTTCCAATGAACGTACTATATACCAGTTAATAATTAATGGTGTGGTTGAAACATGTCAATTACAAATGGGCATGACCTGTTTAAAACCAGGTAGTGTATGGAATACTATGCCAGCACATCAGCATGACCGTCGTATGGAAGCCTACTTGTATTTTGATCTAGCTGAAGATCAAGCGGTATCACACTTTATGGGTGAGCCGAAAGAAACGCGCGTGATTTGGACCGCGAATGAACAAGCAGTAGTTTCTCCTGCATGGTCTATTCATAGCGGCGCAGGCACATCAAACTATTCCTTTATTTGGGGGATGGCCGGTGAAAACCTAGATTATGACGACATGGATAAATACATGCCGAATGAATTAAGGTAGTCCTATTATACTGAAGTAAAGTCAAGTCATTCACTTGGCTTTACTTCGGTAAACGAACGTATCGACTTAATGAAATTTTTTTTCAACAGGTGTTTGCCGTGATTAAATCTCTCCTCGTGATCTTATTGGCGTTAATGCTGGTAAGTTGCGGTCAATCAGAAACGAACCTTGCTTTACGGGTAGGGCATACCTTAGATACCAAGCACGCCGTGCACAAGTCGCTGGTATATATGTCAGAGCGGTTAACGCATTATTCTCATGGCGCTATGTCGCTGAAGTTGTACCCAAATGGTCAACTTGGCTCTGAGCGTGAAATGGTCGAACTATTACAAATTGGCAGTTTAGCCATCACCAAAGTGTCTGCCGCAGCAATGGAAGGCTTTGTACCTGAGATGAAGGTATTTAGCTTACCCTATATTTTCCGTAGTAGAGAGCATCGCTGGCAAGTACTGCAAGGCGCTGTAGGTCAAGATATTTTAGCGGCGTCTAATAAAGCCCATTTAACGGGTTTAGGTTATTTTGATGCCGGTAGTCGTAGTTTCTACACCTGTCATGAGATGGTCAATTCACCTGAGAATATTGTCGGTAAAAAAATCAGAGTGATGAGTAGTCAAACAGCTGTGAAAATGATTGAAGCGTTCGGCGGGGCTGCCACCCCTATCGCTTGGGGCGAATTATATGCCGCGCTGCAGCAAGGCGTCGTCGAAGGCGCTGAAAATAACCCACCCAGCTACTATCTTTCTCACCATTATGAAATTTGTCCCTATTATTCTCTGAATGAACACACCTCGGTGCCTGATGTGATCATTGCCAGTAAACATATTTTCGATAATTTAAACCCGCAACAACAAGAGTGGTTAACCCAAGCGATGAATGATGCCGTTGAGTATCAAAAATCCCTTTGGATGGAGTCAGAAAAAGAAGCGTTAGCCGCGGTAAAAGCGGCCGGTGTTGACGTTATTTACCCTGATAAAACCCCCTTTTTTGATGCGGTTAAACCTTTCCATGCCACCTACAAAAATACCTTAGTGGGTAATTTGTTAACACGCATCAAGCAACAAGGGGGAAGTCATGAATAACTTTGTGACTAAATTAGATTATTTCATTGAAAAACTACTCTCTATATTAATGCTAGCGATCGTGTTAATTGTTTGTTGGCAGGTTTTATCACGTTATGTTCTGCATTCACCTAGTTCGGTTTCAGAAGAAATTGCTCGATTCTTATTAATTTGGATAAGCCTGATCGGCGCTGTTTATTGCTACCGCATAAAAGCCCATTTAGGGCTAGATATTCTCACTAATAAATTGGCTGAAAAGCAGCAAAGAATAACACGCCTATTCACCCATTTGATAGTGCTGATATTTTCAGCCTTAGTATTAGTGATTGGTGGCATCCGCCTCGTGACATTGAGCTTTAGCCCAATACAGATTTCGCCAATTTTAGGCTTACCAATGGGCTATCTCTATTGTGTCTTACCGCTGACTGGTTTGTTACTTTGTTTTTATGCCTTGTTCGAATGCTACGGTGAAGTGTCAGAAAGTAGCTCGCTAGCAGGCGACGTATCAAACAAAGACCAGTCAGAAAAAACGTCTGCAGAGCAGTCTCCCAATAATTTAATAGTAGGGCCTAAATAATGGAATACAGTGCCATCATTTTAATTGTAACCTTCTTCTTACTGTTAGCCGTTAACGTACCCATATCTTTTAGTATTGGTTTCGCCACGTTAGTGACCATGTTGTGTAGCATCGATTTAATTCCGGCCGTCACGACCATAGCACAGCGCATGGTGGGTGGTGTGAATAGCTTCTCTTTGTTGGCTATTCCCTTTTTCATTTTATCCGGTCTCATAATGGGTCGTGGTGGTGTTGCCAAACGCTTAATTGAATGTGCTATGGCGCTCATCGGCATGTTGCCAGGTGGTCTCGCCTTGGTCAATGTTTTATCCTGTACCTTATTTGGTGGAATTTCAGGCTCTGCCGTGGCGGC
>Ga0209396_1003535_pt1 | contig 15685 bp, 9 predicted proteins | sample GOMGulsemesocosm_6_FD_184638 | JGI IMG/M metagenome (GOLD analysis project Ga0209396, IMG submission 184638) | Methane-oxidizing microbial communities from mesocosms in the Gulf of Mexico - GOM8C Gulf of Mexico (SPAdes) (version 2) | ecosystem: Environmental > Aquatic > Marine > Cold seeps...
CAGTAATTCATCGTCAATATTAGCATTCGCGACACCTGGCATTACAAAATTAAGTGTTGTCATCATCATAATAGTTTTAATAAAATTATTCATAGTCGTACCTCTGATCATTATTTATTGGTAGCTAAATTTACGCCGCTTTAGTTAAACCATGCTGTGTGCTTAAACCTCTAAATATATTCCCGTATAAACGATAAAACTTATTAGCACTTGAAATGATCAAAGCTTGCTCTTTGCCACATGTAATTTTGTTCATTAAACGTTCAAAAAACTTAATGTGCTCTATATCAATCGCCCCATGAGAACGTAAATAACTAAATGCATTATTTGGTAAGCCTAATTCATTTTGTACTTTACTTGCTGCGTTATCAGCTATCGCTACACTGGTGCCCTCAAGCACATGAACTAAACCAAAAAAGCATAATGGGCTTACTCTATTAATACTGTCATAGGCATAAGAGACCATTAATTCCGTTTCAAAATTAGGCTCCGCCTTTCTGGCTAATTCTTTATTAAAACCACATGCTTGAATATCATTTAAAATCCATTCTTGATGACCTAGCTCCTCTTCAATATATTCTGCAACGGCTTCACGTAACCATTCTTTATCTTCATTCAACCTGCTGCCTACAGCCATTAATAATGGCGTTGTATGTTTAACGTGATGGTAAGCTTGATGTAAAAATGCAGCATAATCATCAATAGAAAAATCACCATTAAAACAACGTTCAATAATTGGCGCTGATAATAAATACATGCGTGATTCATTAGTTTCATTAATAAGTTGGTTATAAAAAGTCATAAATACTCCAGGCTTAAGCCGTTTCATTTAAAAGTGTTTTAAGATGAGTTGAATTGTTTAGATATAAAGTTTCAATTTCGGTTATATAATGAGTGTGAATAGCATCTCTTTTTAGACCATTATTACTGGTCAATAATCCATTTGATGCTGTCATAGGTTTATCTAATATGATCCAGTTTTTAATTTTTGCATAATCGGGTAGTTTTAAATTAATAGCAGATATAACAGATTCTATTTGGCTTTTTGAAGTCTGTTCCATTGGTAAAAGCAGCGCGATACAGTACGGTTTTTGATCACCTATAACTATACATTGTTTAAAAATACCAGATGAGAAAAGTAACGACTCAGGCCATTCCGGATTAATATTTCGACCAAAGCTTGAAATAAGAACATTCTTTTTTCGCCCTTTTATTGTTAATTGGTTACCAGTTAAATTAACTAAATCGCCAGTAAAATACGTATTTTGATACCAAGAGTCCTCCTTATTTAAATAACCTAAATAAATCTCACCGCTAACAACTAATTCCCCTCCTATAATTTGTGTAGATAAATGAGGCAATACCGTACCTGCGTTTTTAATCTGATTATTATTTGGCGTATTTAAACTCACAACAGAGCCACACTCTGATAACCCATAACCTTGATAGACAGGAAGCCCTATTTCTCTCGCTTGTATTAATAACTCTGAAGCGACATGTGCGCCGCCTACGGCAATAAATTTTAAAGATGTAGGAGCTTGCCAACCGGATTTACATGCTATTACTAATACAAGTAATAATTCAGGCACTAAAATCAAACTGTTTGGTTTATGTGCTGTAATTGCAGTGAGCAAAGCTGAAGTCTCTATCAACTGACTACCTGAAAAACCATATTCAGATTGCGGTAATACGATAACACTGCCACCAGCTAATAATGGCACGTAAATACCAGCAATGTTTTCAAGTAATATAGACAAAGGTAATAAACATAAATGTTTAGGCGCCTTAATATCAATTACCTGCATTAAAGACGTAGCAACGTTAAGTTGGTTATTACGGCTTAAACATACGCCTTTAGGATCACCGGTAGAACCTGAGGTGAAAGTCACCTTTTGCGTGTTTTTAGGGTATTTAGCAATGTTACTTATATGTAATTGATAGCTATAAACCATATTTTTTTGACCGATATTGTCATTAATAGCAAACTGAGAGTTAAAGATTTTAGATGTGAAGCTCTGTTCAAAAATCAAACCTTGAATATTACTAATCACACAATCTATATCTGCACTCTTGATTGTATTATCTCTTTGCTCATGACTAAAAAACAAAGGGATAGGAATACAGATGATCTCTAACTGCTGAGCTGCTAAATCAAATAAAACCCAATCAATACTATTATCTAAAAACAGGCCTAATATTTTTACATTTTGTGCTTTTAAAAATGCGACTCTGAGCTCAACTTGTTGTTCGAGTTCATTAATACTTAGGCTGTGTTTAGCATCACTTAGCACTATCCTATTGAGATCTTTTGAGAGTGAAAGTTGGTTAAGCATACTCATAGTTTTTTTAACTCCAAAGCTAACTGACTAATATGGGGTGCAAGTTCATTTATTTTTTGCTGATGCGCTAAGTTTCCTTCTAATAAATTCATCACATCAATTAACTCAATTACACATACCTTAGGCTGATGTTGGTAATAATCCCCCCAATTCTCTTGGCTTGGTTCTAAAATCTCCTGTTTCGCATCTTTAATTTCTTTAAAACTAACCTGCTCTTTAGTTAATAAGGAGCGGACTTTATCTGTGCCACTAAAACATAAGTATTTAAACCCCGCTAAAAATAACCCGACAGACATCGTCATAAAAAGTGGAATAGTAAAACGACGATTTGATGAATATAAATTACCTAACTCTGCTATTTCAGAGCGGTTAGGATTAGTTTCTGGATTGATTATGTGCTCTATTGGTTTAGCTAAATATTGCTCAATAAACAATGGAGAGTTGGCACTTCTCAAGCCTAAAGCGGCTCTTGGTAAGTGATCGCCCATTTGAATTAACACAGGCAAAAAATTTATGATATTTGCATTAAATGCTTTAACAAAACCTGATTTAATAAATAACTCAGTATTTATTCTGTTGTCAGTGCCGTCGATAAAGTTAATTTTTAAATTTAACGAATTACTACTTTGCGCTTTATTTTGATTAAGCTGCGTTTGAGCATGTTCACTTAATGTATTTAAATAATTCATTTTAAGTACCTCGTTTGTTGGCTTAATTACAACTTATACCGACAAACTTAAGGAAATCTTAAAAAGTCACTCTCTCAGATAAAAATTAGAATAAAAACTCCAACCTGCTAATTTCATTAACTTTTAAACTTAAATTAATTTAAATAGTGACTTTAAGACTTTCTTAAGGAATGAAATATATAGTCATAAAGAGTCAATAAATATAATTGGAGAAGATAATGGAATTAGCAGGAAAAACAATTGCTATAACTGGCGCTACAGGTGGTATCGGTGCTTTGCTTTGCCAACGCTTTCTAGACTTAAATGCAAACATTCTTATGATAGGCCGTACTGAAATCCAAGCACGAAATACTCAATTTATTCAAGGAGATCTATCCAATATAGAGGGGATTAATCAAGTTATTTCATCATTAAAAAAACATGATATAGATATTTTAATAAACCTTGCGGGTTTGCAATACTTTGGCCTTGTGGAGCAGGAATCTATCATGCATACACAAAGCTTATTAACCGTTAATTTAATGGCACCCATAATGCTGACTCAAGCACTACTGCCTAAAATGAAGCAAAAAAGTTGCGGTCATATTGTTAATATTGGTTCTACGTTTGGTTCTATCAACTTTGCCCATTTCGCGAGTTATTCTAGTTCTAAATCTGGATTAAAAGGTTTTAGCGAAGCACTTAGAAGAGAAGTTAAATCTGATGGTATCAATATTACTTATATTGCCCCTAGGGCAGTAAATACACCAATGAATACATCTAAATTACTGAATTTTGCCAGTATGACAAAAATGAATATGGATGAACCTAGCTGGGTTGCAGATAAAATACTTAATGCCATTATTAGCAATAAAAAAGAGATATATTTAGGATTTCCTGAAAAGTTATTTGTAAAAATAAACGCGATTTTTCCACGTTTAGTTGATTGGTCATTGGCTGGCAATGACCAAAAAGCAAAGAAGTTGTTTTAATTCAAAATTATATCGACCCTCTGAAGTATTAACGATTAAAATCAAAGGGTCATTCAAATATTTTAAGCTTCATATCTCGCAAGCCACATTTTAACGGTTTCTTTTATGATGTTTTCAACATCCAGATCTGTTATTTGTGCAAAACCATAAAGCTTAGGATAAAAAATCAATGACTTCAGCTGATAAATAAATTGCTTTGTAGCCAGTTCTATATTGTCGATTTCGAGTTTATTATTTTTGATTGCTTGATTTAAGAAATCAGATAAATAACGCTGACAGCCTATATCACTGGCATTAACGGATTGTGCAAATTGCGGATCTTGTAACATTTGCATAAAAGCAATTTTAGCTAAGCGTAAAAAGCGATCTGATGTTAATAACCTCACTTCATGTTGCGCTATCACGACTAACTGTTCGCTTAATTCTCTAGTTTTATCAAAAACAATTATGGGACCTTCTTCAAGTGAACCTAGCATATCTTGCATAATAGCTAATAATAAAACTTCTTTACTTTCAAAGTGATTATAAACAGTACGTTTAGAAACTTCAGCATCCTTAGCAACTTGATCCATACTCGTATGCGCTACGCCTTGTGTGTAAAACAATAACTCAGCCGCTTTGAGTATTTGCAGTTTTTTTTGCTCTGATAATTTCATTTATAACCCTCATCAAAAAAACCATATTTTATGTGAGAATAAAAAAAAGTGCACTAGTTAGTTTACTTTTAAAAAACAAAATGTAAACTAGCCAGTGTAGTTTACATTTTAAGGTACCGTATGAAACTCAATTATTCAGTTGTTTTTAGAAAGCGCATATTAGCTTTTGTTATATTTTTAGGAGTCGGTTTAATGATAAGTTCTTTAGATGCAAAGATAGATTTAGCAATCACTGAAACATCAGCGCAATTTAACAAAGGTAAATTTCACAATACCCCTGATATTAAAATGGCAGGGGCATCTGAAATGTTAGGTATAATTAAGCGTTACATTACTGAAAAACGTGTTGATATTGCACCAGAAAATGCAATTCCAGTAACAACCCATTCCAAAGCATCATTAGCGCTCTTATCTGATAATGAATTGCATATTATTAGGTTAGGTCATTCATCTATTCTTTTAAAAGTGTACGGTGATTACTGGTTAATCGACCCTGTTTTTTCAGATCGTGCCTCCCCTTTTTCATTCATAGGCCCTAAACGTTTTCATTCTCCTCCTATTACTTTAAATGAACTACCCGATTTAAAAGCGGTTTTGATTTCACATAATCATTATGACCATTTAGATAAAGCGAGTATTAAAATTTTAATGGATAAGACTCAAATGTTTTACGTACCATTAGGCGTGAAAAGTGATTTAGTAAAATGGAATGTAAAAGAAAATAAAATACAAGAATTTGATTGGTGGCAAGAAGAAAATATAAATAATACTTTAATCGCTTTCACCCCAACCCAGCACTTTTCAGGGCGAGGTTTAACCGATGGCAATAAAACATTATGGGGCTCATGGGTTATAAAAACAGGCAATGATTCACTCTATTTTAGTGGTGATTCTGGTTACTTTGATGGCTTTAAACAAATAGGCAATAAATATGGTCCATTTGATTTAACTATGATTGAAACTGGCGCATATGATAAAGATTGGGCTGATGTTCATATGACACCAGAACAAAGCATACAAGCCCATATAGACCTAAAAGGTAAAATAATGATGCCGATTCATAATGGTACCTTTGATTTAGCATTTCACTCTTGGTATGACCCGTTTGAAAAAATCACAGCGCAATCTAAACAGCATTGGGTCGAGTTGACAACACCCATTATGGGCCAAGTAATTACCTCTAAAAGTGATGCGGTAGAAAATATTTGGTGGCAAAAAATGATGTAAAACAAAGAAACTAATAACTAAAAAATGCTCGAAACTAAATTTCGGCAATGGCACGATTAAACTCACAGATAGTATGTTTAATCTTGCTGAAAACGACTCATTGCTAGCCAGAGTTATTTACAGAGTCACCAAATAGGACATATTGAAAGTAATCATTTAATAGACTCTTCCATTATGACTGTACCTTTAAGCCTTATTTTTGGAAATATTTCTGTACTAGCAGATATTTTATTATAGGGAACAATTTTAGGTATTTTTAGTGCACTTTAAACAATTAAAAAGTGCACTAAAACATCAGTAAGTTCTAATGTCTGTGTTTTATTTTCGATGATAGTGGTGCGTTAGAATAATGTCTTTTCACTTTTTCATTCACACTTCTAATTGTTGGGATAAAATTCATCTGCTTAGAAGGTCCGCCTAGTGAAGCAATTTCAGGTAATGTAAATGCTCGTCCTGCAAACAGTAAGGAATTCATATACCCAGGCTTAGTAGCCCATTTGTTATCTGCAAACAATAGAAAATTAGACTGTAAAGCCCAACGACCATTAACATCAAGAGAAGGCTTTTCACAAGCTAATTCACCATTTATAAATACTTTATACGTACCACCTACTGGTGCAGAGTAAAAAACTAAGCCAACTCGATACCAGTTTTCTACGGGCATTTCACCACAATAGCGACTTTTTCCTATACCTCCATTTGCTTTACCTTCAAATACTATGTCTGCTTCATTTAAGTTATTAGGATCTGTTTGTAAAAAAGAACGATATGTATCTTCAGCATCCTTTGACCAATAAATATCAAAAACTAAAGTATAATCTGAAACCAATCCATAATCTTTAAAGTCTCCATTTGGTGCTGAGTTATGTTGAATATTCAAACCTTCTTCAGGAGTATGCCTAGAAAAAGACATAACTGTTGAAGGCCCATCAGGTAAATCAGATATACCTAATTCTGTAGTCGTTTTATATTCTGTATCTCTAGGCCCCCAATCTCTTGAAGCTGAGTCATAGTAACTTAATTCAGAGTTCCCCATAGATTTAGTTAAGGGCTCATCAGCTGAGTCAAATAACCAAATACTGACATTATCGTCTTGTTTACAGGCATTTAGTTTTGTATCGGTATCAATATGCAGACATTGAGAAGTTCTATTACGTGCATACTTGTCTAAAATCCACCATGTTTCATCTAGCACAGCAGCTTCTTTTTGTTGTATTTGAGGAAAAAACAAACTCAGATTCAATGCAGGTCCCTTATGCAAAGCCAATTTATATATATTAGAGTCAATAATATCTTTAGGTAATAGCGAGACCCAATCAGGCTGATCAAATACCATTTTCTTTAATGATGCACCCGTTACTTCAACTTGGTAAAGCGCAGTATATCCAGGCGTATTTGTTGGCTGCCTTTCAACTAGATAAGTTCTTTGAATAATTTCTTGTGTAAGAGAGCCTGGCGCCCATACTTTATAAACCTCTTCAGGGTTTAATAAAGCAGCATCAACATTATGGGTATATTTAACTGCTTTTGCTGTTATTTGTGCCAAATCAACTTCAGTTGGATAATTCTCTGATACTGCTATTTCTGTATTAACATCGGGTGCATAACGGCCCATAATTTCATCAATTTTTTCAACCAAAGGTTGGTGAACAGCATCTAAGTACGCTACTTCTAAATCTTCTTTCATCGTATCGCAGCTAAATGGCTTTGCTTTTTTAGTTGCTAAATCGAATTCCAAATCAAGTAATGTGGCACCTTGAGCTGAATAGAAAGGTTGTATAACGACGGAACCATTAGACAAAACTTCACACTTTTCTCTTTCATGATCATGCCCACCCAGCACTAAATCAATCCCAGCTACAGATTGTGCTATTCGTGTATCAGGGCCAACACCTAGGTGACTTACCATGACCATGTAATCAACCTGTTCTCTATATGTATCTATGATACCTTGAGCAACGCCTTTCCACTCCCAATTCATTGGAAAATTAGGTAAAAAATCAGGGATAGGATCTGAATCTAAATCTTCATCTAACTCATTCCAAGGTACTGAAGTCATACCAAAAAAACCAACCTTAATACATCCAACTTGCAAAATACCAAATTGAACAGCATTAAAACCATCAACGCTTGAACCTACATAATGAGTATTGCTCGCTAATACTAATGCTTTAGGGTCATTCACATGTTCTAATAATAACTCTTCACCCCATGCATAATCATGGTTACCTACAACTCTAACATCAAACTCCATTGCTTTTGTTGCTTCCATCGTAGCCCAGCCTTTTGAAATTTGCTCAGCAACGGTTCCTTTTTCATAATCATCACCACCATTAGTGAAAATGGTATAAGGAAACTCTTCAACAGAATCAATGTGTATGGATTTTAATTTACTATACCTTTGCTCTTTATATCCAAAATATGAATGTAGATCAGATACGTGAGCAAAACGAACATCTTGACTTATACTTGTATCATCACAGACTGGGCCTATGCTTGCATATACATCAACTTCATCGATCACTTTAATTGCATAGGTACCTAGTTTAGAGATTATCGCAGACACATTATTTTCTGTTCGTACAGAAGTTAAATTTTCAACCCAAATTCCATTCACTAAACGCGAAATGACAACTTTTTGTTTCTCAATGTGCTCAGGTAATAAAGGTAGACTTAGATTGGCATTTTTTAATAATGTTATATTTTCAGGAACTAAATTATAAACGTTAGAATAAGTACTTTCTGGGTTGGGGTAGTTTTTATTATCGTTGATACTTATTTTTAAAACGGTATCTTTATCAACTGAATTTGAAGAGACATCTAATTCTCCTTTTTCATCAAAATATACCAATAATCCGTCAGCGATTGAAATTACAATCCCTTCTTGCGTTACATCAGGAACAACAATTTTAATAGCGGAACCTTCAGCACCGCCACCACCACAAGCCTGTAAACTAAACAAAATAGGTGGTAATACAGAAAGCTTAATAATAATTTTTATGGTTCGTTTTAAGTTATTCGATGACGCCATAAAATAATTAAAAACGATTGCACATATTAAAAATACACCAAATATTGCTAAATCCATTTTATCCTCTGTTAGTTCCATTAGTTTTCTATAAAACTATAACTAAAATATCAAAATTTGAGCCGGAGAATATCATGAGCAATTAAATAAGAAAACTATAGGTACAATAAAGTCTAATAATATTATAAATGTATTAGTGGCAACGAGAAGTTAGGCTGGTGGAATATATCTATAGCCGGCACCATAAACAGAATCAATAACCGTTTCTATTATTCCCAAGTTTTTTAACTTTTTACGAATATTCTTTATATGAGCATCAACAGTTCTATCAGAGATGTCACGCATATCAGGATAAGCCAAATCTAAAATTTGATTTCTTGAGTAAATGCGATCTGGTTTTTGATAAAGTAAATAGAATAATTTAAATTCTAAGCTTGTTAAATCAATAGATATATTATTAAAGCTAAGTCTAAAGCTATCTTTATCGACTAATAACTTATTCGGTGTACAACTGTGCTTTTTTAAACTTTTTGTTTTTAACTCTCTATTTAATTCATTATTACTTGCTAGTAATTGAGAGTGCTGTTCTTTTATTGATAGGTGAGTTTTAATACGCGCTAATACTTCCATATCACTAAAAGGTTTACATATAAAATCAACTGCACCGACTGTAAAACCTGCTACTTTCTCACTTGCTTCTGTTAATGCACTAATAAAAATAATAGGAATATCTCTATACATTTCATTATTTTTTATTCTTTTACAAACTTGAAAACCGTCTAAATCTGGCATAATAATATCAAGTAAAATAATATCCGGTAGAGTTTTGCATTGACTTAAAAAGTCGATGGCTTGCTCTCCAGAAAGCGCAACACTAACCTCATATTTTTTAATTAAAATATTGCCAAGGGCATTAATATTTGTACGCTCATCATCAACAATTAAAATGTGCGCTTTATCTTTCATCATTAATATTAAATTCCAATATTATTATCGTTAAACAATTTGTGCCTTATTTGGTATTATGAGGATATATTTACCTAATTTGTAGCGATTTTAAGTTAAATTCATATTTATTTCTTATTTTAGTGCTTAAGTGTCTTTTTATAGAGTTGGTTAAATTAATGAATATGATATTTAAAAAAAATTATAATCGACTATTGTTACTTATTTCTCTGTTTCCTACCTTTTTAGCATTAGCTCAAACAGTTACTCCTTTAAACTTACAAATTAAAAACCAACATTCTTTATTTACTCAAGCGCCTTTATATATTGAAACCGTTGTGAGTGAACATGAGTACGCAAATGGCTTAATGTCAGATATTATTCAAGACCGACAAGGGTTTTTATGGTTAGCGAGTCAACGCGGCATAGCTAGATTTGATGGCTACAAATTCAAACAGTTTAGAAAAAATATTGATGACGATAAATCTATTCTAAGCGATATTGCCATTAAGCTTTTTTTAGATAATAGAGACCATCTATGGGTTTCTACTATTCATGGACTTTCAGTCTTAAATCCAACGACAGAACATTTTACAAACTATGAATATGGTAGTAATAAACACAATTTAAAAACAACATTCACATCCTCATTTGCACAATGGAATACCGAAGGTGTGTGGTTAGGAACAAATAAAGGATTAAATTTCTTTAACTTTGAACTAGAACAGTTTCAAAAAGCAGCTAAAGGTATAGCCTTACCTATTGGGTTAAAGGGCATCAACATTAATGATTTACTCATTTCAAAATCAGGAGATTTGTTTATAGCCAGTGATCAAGGATTATGGCAATTAGGTAGAAATAGTAATCAATTTAAACTTTTAATAGATAAAAAAATATATAAAGTATTTCAATCGTCCAATGGTTTAATTTGGTTTGGATCAGAAGGGGGTGCACTTTGTACTCTCAATCTTAAAACAAATAAAATTGAAAAAATTCATCTTAAAGAGCGCAACAATAAATTACCCCAGGGCATTATTTCAAGTTTTGCTGAACCTATAAAAGGCGAAGTTTGGGTATCGTATAGTTTTAATGGCATTGCTATTATTGATGAAAAAACACATACAGTTAAAAGCCGAATTACTCAGCAAGATAGTAAAACAGGCGGCCTTAAAAGTAATCTAGTAAATAGCCTACTGGTTGATGAAAGTCGCATGCTTTGGATTTCAACTAATGGTAAAGGGCTACAAAGGTACTCACCACATAATCAATCATTTGCAACTTTAAGATCTAACATTCGCGATAAAACGAGTTTAAGTAACCCTGAAATTTATGGTGTTGCTCAAATGAGTAATAGTGAAATATGGCTTGGCCATAGTGATGGTATAGATATACTATCTGCAACAGGGCAAAGAATAACAACTATCTCTCCGAGTCTAATAGGAGAAGAATCCGATAGTCCAAATCTGTCAGTATCAGCTATCAGCCAAGGTAAGAATGATATTGCTTGGATAGGGTCTAGTGTAAATGGTTTATATGCGATAGATATTAAATCTCGAAAAACCATTGCACATTACACATTAAGTGATGGTTTACGTAATAATAAGATCCGCCATGTTATCAGTAATGATGATGGTACTGTATGGGTTGCTGGCTTTGAAGGAGTTCAGCACTTTAACCCAAACACAAAAATATTCAGCGAACTCAATTTAATAAATGATGATATAAAATCAACTTATATTCGTGTAACTGACCATATTGTGACAAAAAAAAATGAAACCATATTTGTTCAAAATAATGGTTTCGTTTGGCTTCCCAATCATACTGAGCTCAATGCTTATCGTTTTACACAACAATCTCCTTTATCTCCTTCACTAACTTCTAACTTAATTACAGCTGTAGGTGAAACTAATCAAGGAAAACTATGGTTTGCTGGCTTAGAAGGCTTGACAAAAATCAATGTACTAACAAACACACATACAAACTTTAAGTGGCATAAAGGATCTGGATTACACTCAGAAGAAAAAGCCTTTACTAATTTATTAGCTGATGACCAAGGCCGGCTTTGGGAGTCTAACTTAATGTATAACCCCAAAACACAAAGACTTAAAGAACTAGAGCCCGTTGATGGTGTGGATGTTGGCAATGATTGGATTGGTACTTCATTTAAAATGACTGACGGTACTTTATTATTTGGCGGCACAACTGGACTTTTAATGGTGTGGCCTAAATTTTATAATGAATGGCAATATCAAGCCCCTGTCAGAATCACTGATATTATTGTTGAATCAAAGCAAGTAAAATTAAAAAAACAGTCTTTAGAATTAAATGAAAACCAACGTAATTTAATTGTTGAGTTTTCTTCTCTTGACTATGCCCAATCGAGTAAAAATAAGTATAGATATCGGCTAATTGGATTAGATAAAAAGTGGCAATATGTAAGCTCTGATATTCGCCAAGCAAATTATACTAATCTCAGCCCAGGCTACTATAGATTAGAAATTCAAGGCTCAAATAGGCATGGCCTTTGGAATAATAATCTAGCAATCTTACCTATCATAGTTACCCCTAAAATATATCAAACCTTATGGTTTAAACTATTGCTATTTGTATCCATTATTTTCATTCTTCTTTATCTTTACAGATTACAAATGAAACGTGTAATTAAAAAAAGTAGAAAAATCATAGCCCGAAAAATCGAAGCGCAAAGACTCATAAATATAGAGAATCAATTAATTGAGCGAGAGAAATCTCAGGCAGAATTGGCTAAAACTAACTTAGCACTGCGAGATGCAAAAAAACAAGCGGAGCAAGCAACACAAGCTAAAACGCAGTTTTTAGCAAATATGAGTCATGAAATCAGAACACCTATGAATGCCGTTTTAGGGATGTCATATCTCACTTTACGCACTAACCTAGATGAACAACAAAGAAAGTATGTTGACCAAATACAATCTGCCGCAGATGGTTTACTCACTGTAATAAATGATATTTTAACCTTATCAAAAATTGAGGCCGGGGCTGAAGAGCTTATAACAACACCTTTTTCCATTAAAGAAGTTACTCAATCTAGCATTGATGTGCTTAAAAATTCAGCTTTAGATAAAGCGCTTTGTATTGATTTAAACTTTGATAAAGCAATACCAGAACAACTTATAGGTGATTCAGGGAAACTAAAACAAGTACTCATAAACTTAATTAATAATGCGATTAAATTCACTAACAAAGGTGTAATAACTGTTTCATGTAATATCGACACGCAAGACAATGATAATTGTAATATTGCGTTTTCAATCAAAGATACTGGTATCGGCATTGCACCTGAATACCTTAACACCTTATGCCAAGCATTTAGTCAAATAAAGAACAGCCAAACCCATCTTATAGAAGGAACAGGTTTGGGGTTAAAAATAAGCCAGCAATTAATTACCTTAATGAAAGGTGAATTAACAATACAAAGCCAGCCTAATATGGGCAGTACTTTTAGTTATACTTTACCATTTAATAAACCAAAAACTGATCTATTAACCAGTAATGCATCAAATATGGCTTATGATTCACATACTAAAAAAATTAGCCAAGCACATGTTTTAATTGCCGATGATCACAAGGTAAATCGTATCTTACTACAGGAGTTGTTAGAGCAAGTAGGATTAACTTTAGATACGGCTACCAATGGTGAACAGGCCTTTATAATGTGTCAAAATACCCATTACGATATCATAATTCTTGATATCGAAATGCCTAAACTTGATGGCTATTTAACGACAAAAGCCATCCGTGAACTACCTCAGTTTAAGATCACGCCCATAATTGCAATTACAGCTAATGCTTTTGATACACAAAGAAATAAAGCTTTTGCCTACGGCATGAGTGAATATTTAACAAAACCGATTAAGCCTGCTTTGTTTTATAAAACACTGTCACAATGGTGTGATATCGATTTAGATAATAACCATTGCCCTACCCTAGTATTTGAAGAAGAAAACTCTCCCAGTAAATTGCTCTCTAATAGGCGTGAAAACAATCACATATATCGTGCTATGTTAACGAGCTTTATAGAAGATCATGCAAATGATATTAATAAACTAAAAAATGCATTAATTAAAAACGATTCCAAAGCTTTGATGCATCATTTACATAGCTTAAAAGGCGTAAGCGGTAATATTGGTGCCGATATTTTATTTGATCACATAGTTCAGATCGAAGATATTAAAGACATCATTCAACTCAAAGAGTTACCTGGGGAATTTGTAAATGTCTTTAATTTAACAATTTATGAAGTAGAAAAGCGCTTATTAAGTACTTCTCCTCAACCTATTGAGTTCACTCAATTGGATGGTGAACAATTAAAAGGTTTATTCATCAAATTGAACACTAAATTAGAAAACAGAAGCTTTGATTTTAGTGAAGAAATAACACAACTAAAACAAGCATTACCTGAAAGTAACAATGAATTGATAGACAACTTGATAAATAAAATTGAGCGGTTTGATTATGCTGGCGCAATATCGGCTGTAAAAAAACTACAGGAGTCTTTGTTATAAACTCATCAATTGAGCCAAGTTAATCTTAGCTTGGCTCAATTTTGAGTAAAGTCTGTTATATCCTTAAAAACCACCTAGTAATTATTTCAAATTCTTATTCGCTTCACATTTACTATATACAATTCTGTTCCCATTTAATTAATAACTTAAATTTTGATTAAACGGCTCCGTCACCAGATTTTCATTAGCTTTTTTTGGACTGATACTGATATATGAATAGAAACTTTAAATACTCCCTTATAACCATAGGATTGTTTGCTGCTGCAAATGTCAAAGCTGAGCAAGCAGAACGCCCTGAATATTTAGATTTAACGCAAGAACAGCGTGTTGAATATGTCACAAATATTCAAAGCTTTGACTATGGTATTTTAATTGAATCTGATAGCGCTGACCACTCTCAATACTATAGTAGTGGCGCTTATGCTGCGACGACTGTAATGGGTTGGGCTGGCATGAGTACAGCTGGTACTTATGGTGCTTATTATGCCCTTGAATGGGTTGGCTATATTATCAGTGAAAGCCTAGAGCGTGCTGGTCATACTAAAGAAGCCGCTTACTTCCCTCATTCAGACCAATTTGATATTGATCTTGATTATAGCAACGCAGATCCTAATGGCGATTTTGGTAATAATTTATTATTTGCCCTAGATTTTGCTACAGGTGGTGACTCTACTGTCGTAATGGAAGTGGTAGCAGATGCTAGCGCAAGTATGGGTTATGGCATGTACAAAGGTTTTGAAACTAATGTGCATATGATGTATTACGTCTATGATGATTTAAAAGAAGATACAGTAGAAGATACTGCGATTAATATCGTCTGTAAAATAAATATTCCTGGCGTATCTTGTAATGACAATAATGATACCTCACCACCTCACACTTGGGTTAATAAAAACACCCATGGTTATGAGGAATTTAATACATTATATGTTGGTAATCCTAACTCTAAATACTACCGCCCTTCAGGGTGGAGCCAAACATATAACCTCAATGCTCAAGGAGGGTTTACTAACTTCCCTCGTATTGATTCAGGTAATGGTAATGATCACATCTTTGGTTCGGATTTCGCTCTAGCAGGTAAAGGTAATGATACGTTAATTGATGTAGTTACCGCCTATGGAGATAGTAGTTCGTTTGGTGAAGGAAACGGACAAGATATTATCGTACGTGCAACTAACGGCTTTGGTGGCGCAGGCGATGATACTTTACTTGATACGCACACAGCTAAAGGCGAAGCGGGTAATGATTTAATCATCAATGCTGTTAATGCCTACGGTGGTAATGAT